>Ga0247733_1000023_pt1 | contig 264970 bp, 235 predicted proteins | sample UWRJL043104R2_FD_180932 | JGI IMG/M metagenome (GOLD analysis project Ga0247733, IMG submission 180932) | Plant litter microbial communities from Arlington Agricultural Research Station in Wisconsin, United States - UWRJ-L043-104R-2 | ecosystem: Environmental > Terrestrial > Plant litter >... | reverse complement strand
CATTCAATTGGTGAGGGCGAGCGCTTCGGTTTACAAGTGTGCGCAAAAGCAGACAGATACAGTGTGTGAGGTATTCCGTCTCAGATGGTGCCAGTACTCTACTCTCCGACCAATATGAAAGCCGCAGCGCCAAATGACCTCTCTCGCCTGCACGCAGGACTACGGGGAAGAACCAGCGCTAAGAAACCCGATATGCCATGCCATGCCATGCCAGCCAAACTCCAAGATCCATGATGCGTTGCACGCTGTGCCTAAATGTCCCTTGGCTCGCCGTCGGCCTGTCCCGACTTGACCGTCTTGCCCGTCTTCTTGATCTTCTCGAGGACCGTATCGTAGTCGAGCGAGTCTTCGGCGACGATCTCGGCCGTCTGGGTCTCGAGAGACACGTTGTAGGACTTTACGCCTGCAGTCACAGTCAGCTGCTGTATCGTGGGAAACGGCGGGCTCGCTCACCATCGAGCTTCTTCAACACGCGCTCCACGGCGCCAGAGCAGCCGCCGCAGGTCATGGTGACTTCGAATTTGTAGTTGTGTTCAGACATGTTGTTGTGAGGTATGTGGGGTATGGCGCAGTGGCGGGGTGTCTGGACGTGTAGGTGTGCGTGTGCGTAACTGAAGTCTGGAGTCGAAGGCCAAAGTCGCAAGGTGGGCTGGTGGGGTAGCCGGATGTCGTGGGAGGACCGAGTGGGAGCGGCAGGATATGGAGCCAACGTCAAGAGAGGACAGCAGGCGGCTTTATATGCGGTTGAGCGGGTATGTGAATTGCGGAAGAGTCAAGGAGGGGTTGAGCGCGTTTCGTGCTGTAGTCGCAACGGGCCAGATTGGCATAGATTGCTGCTGCCACCGCTGACATATCGACCATCACGCAACTGTGGTAGTGCACTGTGAGACCAGCCCTGCCTCACCACGGTACCCGCACTGTCCGTCCATAGCACGTTGCGTCTGCTACTGGCGTGCTGGGGCGCGAAACTTGCTCATTGAGGCTTGTGAGCATCTCGACCAATAGGGGACCTCTTGTGCTCCCGCTACCGTGGCTCGATCAAGTGCGCTGCGACCGCAAAGCGGAGACGCGGAACAGTCATTTTGGGAGACGCATAGGTCTGCGAGTAGCTTCGTGCGCTGGGCACAACGCTATGGAGGACTGAGGGATGAGAGCACAAAGTCTGCAGCCTCGCCGTGTCCCTGGATCGGCGGCGCTGCCCCACGCGAGCCTGTATCCTTAGCGCAGACGTCACCGTGCCCCGCGACCTTCAAACCAACACCACGCTTGCAGAGTAAACAGTCGACATAATTTTTGGCTTCTGCCCATAATCCAACATGGCTTCGTAAGATGGCAAACCCCCCTTTTGATCTCTACCGCAGCCTAACCACCATGACCAGGAATATCCTTTACCTGCCCTTTCGGCGGTCGCACACCGTGAACCTCTCCGACGCGATCAAGCAGTACATCTCGAACAAATATGATCAGCATCCAGATATGTTTACAAAAGACCTCGAGATCATCGAGAAGATGCGAGCCACGGCTATACACGCACAAGAACCACATCCCAGCAACATCCCTAAGCTCCAGTCGTACGCGGCCCAGCTGGTGTGGATAAGCGGAAAGTTCCCCATCGACGTGGGAGTGGAATTCCCGTGGTATCCTGCACTGGGCTACAACACAAGCCGGCCGATAACGAGGAACAACATCCGCTTCGAGCTCGCCAACATCACCTTCAACCTCGCTGCCATGTACTCGCAGCTGGCTATGTCCTCGAATCGAAGCACACCCGAAGGACTCAAGGCCGCGGCCAACAACTTCTGTCTCGCTGCCGGCGTGCTTTCCCACCTCCGAGACAGCGTCTTACCCGAGCTGCGAACCACGCCCCCTGAAGACATGGACACAATGACGCTGGAGTGCTTGGAGAAGCTGGTGTTGGCGCAGGGCCAAGAGTGTTTTTGGCAAAAGGCTGTCAAGGATGGACTCAAAGACGCAACTATTGCAAAGCTGGCGGCTCGCGTGTCGGATCTCTACAATGAAGCGAGCGAGGCGGGAATACAGTCGGACTCCATCAGCAGCGAGTGGATCCACCACATGACGGCGAAGCACCACCATTTTGCTGCCGCCGCACAGTTTCGCGCCGCGTGCGATTGCTTAGAGAAGCGCAAGTACGGAGAAGAGGTGGCAAGGCTGCGCGACAGCCTGATATGCGTCAACGAGGCCCTGAAAGAGCAACGCTATATCAACAAGGTAGTGCTGGCGGACTTGAATGGACTGAAGACTAGGGTGGCGGAAGATCTAAAGAGGGCGGAGAGGGATAACGACATGATCTACCTCCTTCCCGTGCCACCTAAGGCTGAGCTCAAGATTCTGGATCGTGCCAACATGGTCAAGTCGAGGGTGCCAAAGGAGGTGGCTGACTCCAACGCTTTGCTTGGTGACAACGGGGAACTCGGTCCCGCGCTCTTCTCCAAACTCGTCCCGTACTCGGTACATCTGGCAGCGAGCATCTACGTGGACCGACGGGACCGCCTGGTCAACAGCAGCATCATCGAAGACCTGGAAGCGCTGACAGCTCAGATACACGACGTACTAAGGAGCTTGAACCTACCGGGCTCATTACAAGCCCTAGAGAAACCATTAGGACTGCCGCCAGGCCTTGTTGCACACGCTGAAGAAATACGCCAACAGGACGGACTCAACCGGTTATTGCGCTCCATGGAGGATACCAAGAAGCTGCAACAGAGCGATCAAGCCATCTACCGAGAAGGCTGTGACATCCTGGAGTCGGAAGCAGCAGAAGACGAGGGAGCACGCCGCAAGTACGGTACAGATCGATGGTCCCGAGCACCTTCTGAGCACGCTGCTCCCAAGCTGTATGCGCAGATTGGAGAGATTGAGGGCTATCTCAACCAAGCCGCGAACAGTGACAACGTCGTCAGGACCAAGTTGAAGGAGAACGAGAACTTGATCAGACTTTTGAACGGACCCGACTATGATTTGGAGAACTACGTGCCCAGCGGACGTAGACCAGCTATTACAGGGGACGTTGAGAGGGAGGCCGGGAAGCTGCGGGGAAGCTTCAATGAAGTCAGCCGCTTGGAGAGCAGGCGGCGGCGGAAGATCGAGGCTTTAAGAACCAAAGCGAAGCAGGACGATATTAGTAAGTACAGCGTTTCTCTAACTTGTCCAGTGCTCACAGCCACGTAGATCCTGAATTGTTGCGCGAAGCCGCTCGCTTAGAGCGGGAATACCCTATGCAAAACATAGAGGCTGTACAGTTTGAGACCCTCTTCGACAATCGACTCCAGATGTACGACACTGATCAGGATATGGTCAAGAACGAAGCCAAAGACCAGCAAGAGGCCATCAAACGTCTACAGAACGCCAACGCTGTTTTTGTGAATGCGCGACGGGGCGACCAGTCGACCAAACAACGCGAACAAGCGCTGCAGAATCTCGAGAATGCTTACTATAAGTATAAAGAGATAATAGCGAATCTGGACGTCGGCCGCAAATTTTACAACGATCTCGCCAAGATCGTCAGCAGGTTTCGAGATGATTGCCGGAGCTTTGCGTACCAGCGCAAGCAGGAAGCATCCCAAATCGAGGGGTATGTTGCGAATCCTTCGTGTTTGACGGTTCTTTGGCATTTTGTACTAACGTGCGGTAGTGATCTCGCAACGTCTATGAGTTCTTTGACCCTGCAGCAGGCGAATTCGAGCTCGTTACAGCAGCAACGACAAGTCGATGCACAGCACCCACAGTACGGCGCAGCGGCCCATGCAGACGAGCCTTTGGCAGCGCCAACCCCTACTCGAGCCAGCGTCGGCCCGCATGCGGGTATGTGGACGCCTGACGTCGGCATCCGCTTCGCGGCCGTCCCCACCACATCGGGCGGCGCGAGACCCTCCAATGGCCCTTCGCAGGACGGGCGCTGGGATCCCACAAAAGGACTAAAGTTTGGATAGATGGCCAAGTGGTTGGCTTTTGACGAACCCACATCTCCATAGAAGACAGCCTTGCACAAACGATGTTGTGCAACAGTAGCGAAAGAGTGACGCGTGCAACGGGTATGCGTGCTATTTTTAATAACCTCCCGCTGCGATGCAATGCAATGTCAGTCCCGTTGAGCATGTACATAAACTCCGATGTCCTGGGTTGTTGCGGGAGGAATGGGGTGGGAAATCTGCCTCGTAGTCGTGGGGAGAGCCTTGGGGCGGGGCTGTGCAAGTGTGGCATGTATGCATCTCCAGGTTGAGAAGTCCGCTACCCCAGCAGGGCGAGACGGCCACCACTTGGCGGACCAGTACAACGGCATGATTCGCGTTTGCAATGCAACATTGTAGCCATTCGCAGGTTCAAGATCTTCTGCTATGATGATAGCGACGGGCGGTGGGCGGTGGGCGGCTGGTGTGGTGAGGGATGGAGAATGCATGGGGTGATTTTCACATGGCGAGTGGTTTCTGTGACAGTTTGGTGACAGCCTTTTCAGCCATGGTTTGGGCGCGCTTTGGGCGAATCAGAGGGGACGGGCAACTTGTTGGAGCGATATCTCCAGCTCGATGCCTTACTTTGTGCCCGCTATATGGCTAGTGCTGAGGATGGAACCGTCATTTCCTTGATGCGTTGGTCGTGAGGGCGGGCACTTTGATTGAAGGATAGCCCAGCACTGCGCAGAAAACTGTCGTGGAGACTCGTCTGGAGTCGTCTGGGGTCGTCTAGTTGTTCATCCTGCCGCCGTTTCTGCGTTTGTAGTTGTATACGAAGTATTCAACGCGCAGGCGCAAGGTACGTGTGCCGTCACCACAAGCTTCACCGGACACGCGCGGCTAGTGCCAGACGACCGACACTCGGCTCGAGCTCCGCGGCGGTCTGTGACGGTGCTTGAAACCAGGCGTGCAAACGATCAACTGGTTCATCTCTGGCCGGCGCAACGTGCGCATCGCAGAGGAGAGTTAAGTATAGTAACGCTAAATCGCGGGCTAGCCCGTTCGGACAGGGCAGTGCTGGAGGTCGTTGAAGAACACCTCCACCACGCACATCTCGTCGAAAATCAAGCACAGCCTCTTTCACCAGCCTCAGTTGCTCACGCCAGGAACACTGCGCTGGCGACCCATTCTGGCCACTCATTCGCCCGATTCGTGCAGTAACGGAGGGGCTTTCCGCCGCGCGATAGCTCGAGGATCTTGGCCCGAGCGCAGTCCCTCTACTCACCCGCTATTCTTACACACGACCGCAACACCGCCCAAGCACCCGCACTCTACCCTGCAAGCATGGATCGCGGCCGTTCGCACAGTCGCTCGCCGTCTGGCGATATAAGACACGTCTCGCCCTCTCCCCATGGCTCCTTCCAAACTCCCGGCCTCGGCCTTCAATCGACCTCTCCCGACCCCAACTCCACCTTCAACAGCGTGACGACAGCGGGGCAGCAATCCGCGCAGTATCTCACCTCGACCCAGCCGCAGCAGTTCCCGTCGCAGAGCGCCCTCGACCAGAGCTTCCTGCAGAGCAACCCGGGCCTCTCGCAGCCGAGCCCGCAGTTTGGCCCGCAACAGACCCTAGGCACCCACTTCTCCTCGGGGCCCCTCGACATCAACAACCCGGCCAACGGCGACTTCAACCTCTTCGGCGACAGCGGCCTCGATTCGGGCCAGGCCATCGACCCGTCCTTCCTCAGCAACACCCTGGACCCGCAGCTGCTCGACTCTCAGCCCCAGAACCAATCCGTGAACCCCTCCGATCTCATGCACCAGATGGCGACCACGCAGGCGCAGTCTCCCACGCCGCCCCATTTGCTGCCCAGCATGAACCAGCACCAACACCAGCATACGCCTAGCCCGCACGCCTCGCCCAACATGAACCAGGGCGCATTTCCCTCGCCCTCGCACTCGCACTCGCGGCACGCCTCGCTCGACCCCAATGCCGCGTACCAGGTCCAGAACAACGAGTGGGCGAACATGACACAATTCAGGGGACACCGACGGACGCCCTCAGAGACGTACTCTGACGTGTCTTCGGCCCATGCGTCGCCTTACATGGGCAACAACGACAGCTTCGACAACGACAACCCCTCCCCGCTGCTCAATGCGCAGGACCCCTCGCTCTTCCAGGAGGTCATGCAGTTTGGCCAATTCAACCTCAACGACAACCAGGCGCACATCAGCCCCGGCCACAGCCCGCACATCTCGCCGCGACTCATCCCGCAGCAGCAATCGCTGCCCCATTTCCAGCCGGGCAGTTTCGGTCTTGATCCCACCTTGAACCATTACGGACAGCAGGGCATGGGCGCGTATCAGGCGCAGGGCCAAGAGCCGTTTCCGACAATCAACCAGGGCCCCGGACCCGAGTTCGGTCAGGCTGACACCATGTCACCACCCGAGATCAGCATCGAGTTCGCGCCGCCATCGCGCCAAGCGAGCTTCGAGCCGCCGAAGCCTGAGCATCAGGCGGATGCGCTCAGTCCACCAGATCGATGTAGGTACGCCCAGCGTTTTGCGCATACATCACCTAACAGTGCACAGCTCGAAGCCGCAATAGGATACGCGCCAAGTCCGATCCATTCAGCAGTGCGAGCTCACGCGCATCGACTCCCGGTCTCGAGCCACACGGATCGAATAGATCACTTTCTCCTAGCGCTGCAAAGAGTGCATCTCGCTCGCCGTCTCCATCTACCAAGTCTTCTCGTCGTTCATCGACCTCGAGCGTGCCGCACCGTGACTACATACTAGACCTCGCTGACCCGTCGAGACCGGCTTCAAACCCACTCAGCGACGGCTCGAATGCGAAGCGCACGCAGAAGCACCCCGCGACATTCCAGTGTACCCTTTGCCCGAAGCGATTCACCCGTGCTTACAACCTCCGATCACACTTGCGCACTCACACAGACGAGCGCCCATTCGTTTGTAGCGTCTGCGGCAAAGCATTCGCTCGACAGCACGATCGCAAGAGGCACGAAGGGTTGCATTCGGGAGAGAAAAAGTTCATTTGCCGCGGTAATCTAAAGGATGGCAATAACTGGGGCTGCGGCCGGCGGTTCGCTCGCGCCGATGCCCTTGGGCGCCACTTTAGATCAGAAGCTGGTCGAGTCTGTATCCGCCCCCTACTCGAGGAGGAGGCCCAAGAAAAGGGCAATTGGGAGCAGAACCAGCAAATGAGCAACGGCAATGGCATGTTCGGCGCGCCGATGCAGGGTCAGGGTTTCCCGGGCATGGTGGGCGGTCCGCAATCAGGTTACGAGGCGTTCCCGTCCATGAGTGGGGGCATGGATCATGCTGCGCCGCAGTACGGACTTCCCGCTGCTTTGCTTGCGCAGTACCCCGCCCTCGCTACCCTACAGTGGGATCAGCTACCCGCCGGCGGACCGGAAGAAGTCGAGGGCGACATCAGCGGACGCAGTAGTTTTGATGCCAGTAGTGGGGGTGAGCTCTTTGATGACGAGGCCGATTACCCGCAGCCACAAGCTGTGTACGGCGGTGGCTGGGCGAGTGACTACGAGGCTAATGCGAGGTAAAAGCTTCTGAGCTTTCTTGACTTTCCTGTTCTCGCTTACTCCTTATTCTTTGCTTTCACGGCTGTGATTGCGATGGCGATACTTCGTTTTTATACAAGCGCGAGTCCAGCTGTTCTCGCGGTATGATAGCTTTTCATGATATGCACGGCAGTTTCTTCGCACTTTTTTGTTTCGTTTTTTTCTTTTCTTTTTGGAAGGCTTTAGGGGATACCACTGTCGTTGCTGCCACGCGCCTCGTTCAACTTCTTCAGACTTATTCTTTCTCTGGTGCAATGGGTTGTTTATACCCGGGTTGGGACGATTCGCAAACAGAAGGGTGGGTGTTTAACACACGTCCCGCGTTCGCGTGGTGGGGTTCTCGGATTGGAGTTTTTTCCTTGGATGGATGGATGGATTTCTGGCGGATGGGCGGGCGGGATAGAGAGGGGATAGAAGAGCGCTCTTGCTGGACGGTGGCAATTTACACATCACACTTTATGACTTTTTTCTTGTCGAGGTTTCTTTGGGCTAAGTCGCTGGTTTACTTGGGTCGTTCTGGGAATCCAAAATTCAAAACGTCGTGTGGTCTTTCTGGTAGGAGGCAATTATATGACTGCACCGTAGCGCCTCGCATATACACGTGCTACGTGGGCGTTTCAACTCTCATCCAACACCGCAGTCTTGCCTCGCACTCTGGTACGCGGAATCATGTATGTCGTAACCCACTCGTCCAAAACGCGGACATTCCTACTACACTAACTAGCATACACCGAGCTGCCCAATCCATCAATGCAGTCTCGCTCCGAATCGGAGAAGTGGCGTGCCCATCTGTGGCGCAGGGCAGCAGCGTTGGGGCCGGGGCGATAGTGGAGTCAGCTCAGATCCGATCGGATCCGAAGTGGATTTGTTCTGGAAGGATGGGTTGATGGGGTGGTGCGTGTGAGATGTGTGGCGGTGCGCGGGGGGCCTGGGGAGTGAGGCGCAGTGGGTGGGGACTCTGGACTTGATTGGGGGTGGGGCGTGCGGGTCGGTGGGTGTGAGCGTTGGAGTTGGAGGGATCTGTTTTTAGATGAATGATGGGAGGGGTGGGTTGGGATGGGTGGGATGTGTTTAGCAGATAAGGCTTTTAGGAGGAGCTAGGGGACTTGACGGTGGTTGTGGGTTTTGGCACGGCTTGCCACTACGGGTTGGTTACTTGTGCTTTGCTGATTCGTTATTTGTTGTCTTGTTCTGGATGTTGGGAGCTAGGGGTGGACGAATGGGGTGTTTTGAGGGAAGTGTTGCTGATGGAGCTATGCTGATCATGACGTGACGATGTGACGCTCTGTATGAATGACACGGCGTATGCGATGCAAGCTGGAGGTGGGTTGTCGAGGTCGTGTGTGTGGCGAACGCGACGTATGTCGCTCCCCCAGTGGTGGGTTCGAGTTCTGCTATTCCGGTGGTGGCGAGCGCGAGTTCGGTTGCGCTCTTGCTGAGGTGGTAGATGTAGTTCAGGTGAGATTTGGTTTCATTGAGGAGGTGTCTGTGTGCAGTGCGAATTGCTCGATCTATTTTTGTGTTGTCTTGAGATGAGTATGTGGTAAGTCAAGTCGGATTCAGAGAGGGCCGCGTAAGGTAGGTCAGCGGGAGCAGGTGGCACATCATGGGAGGAGATTGTCGCGCGAGTAACCTTGTCTGATGTGAGCGATTGGTGAGTTTGATCTTTTCGAGCTATGTGCGACCTGACACTAACAGTGATCGCCTTTCCAAGGACACTGACCCCTTGGATATTTTACATCAATGCTGTGGTGGCTGTGAAGCCCGAGGTTGAATGATGGAAGCGTTCAAGTTGGTGTTTACGTAGATTGCAATTGTATATTGACAACCGAGTGACATGTACGCAAATGTCGAGTCCTTTCATGTTCGAATGTGGGAATGAGTAGCATCACCACTCCCATCGGTTTCACAAACTCTTTCTCCGCAAGCAGGTTGGCAGACCATGGGCCACTGTCGTTGCGCGTGTAAAAAAGTTCTTCGCTCGGGCTCTTATTCCTTTCCTTTCCACTCTACATTGTGTTGGCTGATTTTCTCTAAATATAGGCCTTGTCTCAGCCACTTCATACCACCTGGCGCCAATTAATGGTATTGATCGACATCCTACGTCAAAACGGTGTACTCCTCAGGACGTCGGGTTCAGGATACACTCCGTGAGCCCGATCAGTCGTTGCGGAGAGTCGTGGTGGTGAGCATCATCGCGAACGCGACATCTCTAATATCATACAACTGATGACCTCTGTAGACTCTTGCGTACGTACTTCTAGATCCCTTCCAAATATATGAACACCGCCTTTGCGCTCTTCTTCGTTACTGCACAACAGTGTACATGGAGGTCCTTGGTACTAAATCAATGTATCTGCAAACCCATGCCTCTGGACCATCGAAGTGACTGCGCAGCCTAGGAGCCTCAGAGCCCGTACCGCCTCTCGGAATCGAACTCCGTCTGAACGACTAGGCGAGGTATAAATCCGCCCTCAGGTCCCAATCTTCAACCCGGATGATCGCACAACCAGTGCCACTCAACATCCAGAATCGCATCCACCCGATTCCCACCCAGATTTCCCTCACAAGCCGGCCCAATCTTCAACCCCTTCACCTTAGCCTTAGAAATCGTCTCCGGATCCGGATCCGGATCCACCAGTGTCTTCAGCTCTCCGGGCTGAACTGTAAAACCTTTTGCTTCTTAGCTTTTAGTAACGTTTCGCTTCCTAGCTTTCAATAGCTTTTTGCTTCCTGGCTTTCAATGGCTTTTTCTTTCCGCGGTCGCCCGGTAGCTTGTCCAAAGCTGCCGCTAGAAGTGTTTCGAAGTCCGTGCCGGCATCGGGAGAAACGCCGGCTTGGTGTTTCTGAGTCTGGTGGCTGCCCTTCAGCTTGTGCGAAGGTTTTTCTTCTAGACCCGCCGCATGGATCGCCTTCACTTTCTTCCCCACTTTCTCCTCAACCGCAGTCCTAAACATCTCAAAATGCGCCTGCAATACCGTCCGATTCTCTGCCCACGCAACGTATGCCGCAGCCTGCAACAAGCAGTCTGCGAGATCGTCTACTTTCTTCACATCCTCTGTTCTGATTGTATTCTTTCCGACTCTCTCAGCTCTTTTGACTTGCTCCAACGGCGAGTCCGTTGCGTAAAGGAACGTTTGTCGTGTAATTTCCGCGTCCGTTCTCGTATCTTCGGGTTGGTTCTGGAAGCTGAAGTCGATGATTGGTCGGTGAATGACGTCTCCCACATCAGCACCCATGCCTACCGATAACGAAGTAGACGGGGCTTTTTTATTCAGCCATGTCCGTAGGATCTTGATCTTTGCTTTCTTCTCTGCTTTCCCTCGACTAAGTTTCTTCGTCGGTGCGACACTGGCTTGTGGTAGAGAGTCGTCAATTTCCTCATCCAAATCATCCTCTTCAACGACTTCTGTTTTGGTGATAGCCGGACTCGTAGCCGAGGAGTCGCCATCAAGCCAGTAAGCTCCAACGCGTTTGGGATCGACCGCAACGATGTCGTAATTCTTTCCATGTACCGAGTCCACAGACATGTCTTGTCTATAAGACTCCGCACGCAGCGCCGTCAAAATCGCCCACAGCATCGCCTCCAAAGAGTTCACCCTCACAGTCCATTGCTGGATAGCGCTGGAACTTGAGCTACGCCACCGCTGGCGTTCTATCAAGATGATATCTGGCTTGTAATCGAGCAAGTTTCGGCTTAAAAGCCAGTACGCCGTCTGCGATAGGAACTCTGGCGCAAAAGGATCCGCTTCTTTCCCTTTCGCCTCGGTCACAACGTTCCGCTCCATATCCTTCTTGACATCGGCTTTGAGCGCGTCATCGGTCAAGTCGAGTCGACGCCACGATAAGACATCCATTCTGGCATCCTCCGTATGTGTCGAACGAGATACATCTGCGACGCAGAAGGCGAGATTCTTGATACCCATATCAATTGATAGAACCCTGCTTTTCGCCCGTTGTGTTTGATTCCTGTGTTCCAGCCTGTCGGATTGGACTTCTTGGAAGAGACGGCTTTGCAGTACATCTTTGGTCCCGGAGGTGGCGGCGCCGATTCGTTGCAAGAGGCCTGAGATGGTCTTTACGGTTGGGCCCTTGGACGTTAGAAAGGCCGGGAAGGGATTTTTTGATGAGCCCATGTTTGACCCGGAACTTGGCTTCAACGGGTTTTTGTAATGCGTATACTAATGCCGAAGTGTAGGCATTCGGCACGAAAGGAGTGTAGCGCGATAACTAGGGACTGGCGCGCGTGTTCAGAAAAAGAGCCGCGAGAAGTCGCAGTAAGCAGACTGGAGACGAGGAAAACAAATGAAGCGACAGTGTATCCATGAGATCGAACAAGCACTTTGGATGAATATAGGGTGTGTTTGGTAGAAGCGAAACACCGCAATAGCCTCAAGTCGAAAGCTGGAGCTTCTCCATAGCTGCACACGTTCAGTTGATGGAAGTGAGTTGCGCTCGCCAATCGCGTTTCGCCAACGCGTCACGTCCGAGCGCTAGCACGTGACAGTAGCTACACCTCGTCTATTGTCTCCCAGGAGCAACCTTTTCCCCGAATCGCACAACGTTGTGTTATTTACCTCTGGGATGGCCGTTAGCTCTGTAATACCTTATGACGCAGTGCATGAGAATTTGCATGCGCATTGGGCAAGAGCTTATGTAGTACAACTCCCCAGCCATCGCGCAAACCGGGCGGCAAGAGAGGAAGGAAGAAGAAAGCCAAGTCTGGGAAGGCCAAGGACTTAGGGAATGGCACGGTCGACGATGGCGCGGTCGGAGACGGAGCGGTCAAGGATGGAGCGGTCAAGGAAGGAGCGGTCGCGGTTGAGGGCGCGACTGGGGATGCAGGTGCAACGTCAAGCACTAACGCAGCATCCCCAACGGGCCTCGAGAGATGCGCACATTCGATGCGGATTTTAGGAGTTCGTATCGATCCGCAATTGAACTGGGAGGGACATGTTGCAAAGGTGGTTTATCAATGCCTCCCTCGACGTCAACACGCGAGTAGCTTCTCACTTTCCTTTTCTTAGCTCAGATACAAAGTCGTCGCAACGATGTGGAACTACCGCCAGATGTCTGGCCCGACATGGGGCCCAACATTGTAGGCCAAGCGCAACTTGTACATCACGAAAGTCCTTCCCTTGATCACGAAAGCATCTCTTTCTCTTCTGCAGAGACCTCGACGTTGAGCGAGAGCAACTGTTCCGGGATCTGGGACACGAAGATTATTATCTCATGCTCGGCCGAAGCCCAGACACGAAGATCGCCACCGATTGGGCAATAAAACACTTCCACATCAGCCAGTTTTCGGACGCAAGACGTGAGAAGCTCTACCAAGAACGCAAGAGTCGCCGTCCCAAACTGATCAAAGAACCGCAGCGCAACTACACCCAGAGACGCACCCGCAACGGGCTCCCTCGCCAAAACCCTGCGCTGCAATGATCTTCATCGATGCGATGGGCAAGCTCTGCCATAGGCCTCCGCCTGAAGAAGAGGATGAACGGCTCCCCTTTGAGCACGAAGTCGAACGGCACCCTCCTGAGTACGAAGTCGAAAGTTACCTCCTATGCACGAGATTAAACAGCCCCCTTTCCATTTCCCGCAGTCCATAGATCAATCCTACAATTATTTTCCCGGTTGCCAGCTCAAGGTCTTATTCGTTTCTGCCAAGAAAATCCAGCCCTCCGGACCGAGCGTCGTGTAAGTCTATGGACCAACATCCTGCTCGCAAATCCCATGTTTCCTAGCTTTGAAGACCGTGAAATGCTCGGTGGTGGTGAGTTATCGTCGTTCCTCGTCACCCCGTCCATTGCTCTTTGGATGGTCGAAGCCTACGCCTTACATACTGCTGGCATGCCTACGAAGTCTTTCACATTAGTTCTAGACGGACACCCAACGCCCACTACGACTGCGGGTGTATTTCGGATTGTGCAGCGAGACGCTGCATGGCAGCTAGCGCTCGACGAGGCCTACAAGCGCGAGCTGATTCCGACCACCTTCTTCGCCAGACGGGTCCATCCTTGCTATCATTTTGAAGCATTTCCGCAAGCCCTTCAAGATCTAGTGAATGGGACCAACCCTTGGATAACTTGCAACTTCGAGACAGGAGAACTTCTGGACGTCGAAGACATCCTCAAGGAGCATCACGGGTGGAGTGCGGAGGATTGGGATCAGGCCTGGGGATCTCACAGCCCAGCTTCTTTTCAGACGACACCGCCTCTCCCACCCTGGAAGGATAACCTGGCCGCAAATATCGTGGAATAGCAGCCAGTAAGCTCTTATAGCAGACATTGTCTTGGCGAAATGTCAATCGTGGAAGAAACAGTGCGGGGAGGTTAGTGTGCGGTCTTCAGGTTGCCGTCTCTTTTGCATTTCGACTTTAGGCGGTTACGAAGGTGGGCCGGGGCTTGCGCGTGCGCGCAATTTCGCTGAGACAGTCTGCCACCATATCACGATAATTACAGGCACGCCGTGTGGCGCGACAGAACAATGTGACGAGTTTGCTTGAGTGTACGCCGCTCGATATACGATGAAGCTAATATCCATGGCCAGACCTAAGACAAGCCATTGATCGCGTGCGGACCTAACCATTGCCTCAGCCGCACTCTGTACCTGCATGGCCATGTTCCCAGCGCGCATTTACTACCCAAGCGGCGCATACCAATACTCAAGACCACACATTCTCAGCATCGGGCCGACGGCAAAACATGGTCTGAAACAGTGCCCATAGAGTGCAGTTTGCGGTGTTCTCTTTCGCGCGGAAGATAAATTGCGTAATCAGCGTATATTGGATGGGACCGCGGCTGGTGATAGCTGCAGATGCACACTGCAGACTGCAGTAAGCCGGCAGCGGGATGGCGAACCTGGGACGGGCTGGGCTGGCTGGGCGAGCCTGCATTTGGAATTGAGGGAAGCAGCCGTTGGAGAGGTCAGGGTAGGGGATCACGTGTGTTTGGGAGGATGAAAGAAGATGGGGGGAGGTGGGTAGTGAACACATGGGATAGTCGAAGCAACCAAACAGGAAATGCGCTAGTCGTTTGGGACGCACGGGCATGGACAAGAAACAGGCCCACCCCTGGACAGCAATTCCACCTTTGACCGAAAAGTCGGTTCCGCCATGGGACCCTTTGGCACCAGTTCCAGAGGCCAACGAACGGCGGGAGGGTGTGGAGGATCTTCAGGAGTAGCGTGCGAACTGGGGGTCATCGCAATGAGAGGAGAGATGAGCGGAAACCAAGGGCGTGAAGCGATTTCCGTACTTGGTGTATCTTTTTACGCGCTAGATAGTAGATGGTAGATGTTGTAGGATGAAGGATTGATGGTCCCCTCGGAGTGCGAATAGCTCGGCGTCAGTAGAGAATAGAGTTTGGCGTCGATGTTTGCAGCGTGCGTGTCGGCGATTTTTTTTGCCGCGCTAGGCTGTTGGGTGTGCAGACGATGCGGGCTCCAACGCTTGCTGTAGTGTTGTTGTTGGCTGTTGGGCAATACATGTCGGCGATGGGCGCACGCCACAGGCGCAGGGGAGGACGCGTGTAAGACAAGCGTTGAAGACCAGTTCGGTTGGGCCAGAGGGGGATGGCGACGGTGGCAGCGAGGGTGACAGTTGACAGGACGTCGCACACGGCCCCTATTCCTGCGGCGGCGATGCTGCATCTATTTATATTGCATGCACACCATCGTGGAGTCGTGGTGTTGACGGGGCCGGGCGGCGGGCCCCTGACCAGGCGGCGCAGGGGGGGCGTCCGCTTTGGGAGGTGGAGCAGGGATCAGGGCTGTGCCAATGTGGAAGGCGCAGGCCGGAAGGGGTCTGGGGAAGCAGGAGCCAGCCCGGCGACGATGAGCGGTTCGTGGGCAGCAGAGGGCGCGCCCATGGCATGCACCGCGCAGTGCATCGCGAGACGGCGACGGCGGCGGCGCTGAGTCGCGGGCACAGCGTCGCGTCGCGTGCGGCGTCGTGGCACCGGCACAGGCAGAGGACGGGCGGGGCGGGCGCCGGGCTGCGTGGTCGACAGCGTCGAATTTGAGAAACGGGAGGGTGCTGGTGCCGCTAGATCGTTCCGCGATAAGGGCTGCACGCGCTACGACGTGTCCGACAGACTGCTGCGAGGGTCCAAAATAGTCTCCCTGTGCCTGTGCTGCTTGCAGTGAGAGTCTCCGCACGCCAGACGTCTGTCCTGCCTCTAGTCTCTGCATCCGCACCGCTTCACTTCCCTTCGCTCTGCTTCGCGCCACTGCACACGACGCCCCGCCCGCGATACACACCACCCCGTCCACCCGTCCACTCCCCAACACACCACCCGCCCGCGATACCGCACGTCGCACGGCGCAAGCCTGCCGTACACTCGCCCTACGCCCGCCCGTCCGCCCACACAAACACCGTTGGCGCCGGCGTCCAATCCCCAATGACTTGATCGAGCCGCCGACTTGCGAACGCCCACACGACGTGCTCGCCCGCCCGACGCTCCCTACTTGACGCCGCCCACGCTGCATTTTGGCTATCCCATGTCCTGACATTGACCATGGCCCCAGCACCCACCACCGATGCCTCCTCCGCGCCCCTCGCCGACTATTTCTTCATATCCGGAATCGAGTCCTCGCAGGTCTACGATGAGCGCGTCCACGCTCCCCCCAGTGGTCCCAACGGCTTCGCCAGCCCCCCGCCCCCCGTCGACGTCGACGAGACCATCGAGGAGGACCTGGCCTTGGAGACGGACGCCGCTCGCCCCAAATCCCAGGAGGGCCTGTCCAATAGCGAGGGCACCCAGCGCAGGTCGGGACGACTAAGCTTCGAGCACCGCCGCTCTGTCAGCACCATCATTGGTCCCGACTCCAAGCAGACGGCCAGCAATCGGAGCAGCGCAACCATCAAGGGCCCCCAGGTCGGCGGCTCCGGCCTCAGCGATGTCGACTTTGAGAATGCCCTGCGCAAATTCGCCTCGGAGCGTGAAACTTTCTTGGAAGAGATACAGTTTACTGCCGGCATCACACAGCAAAACCGCCCCACCCCAACAAAACCGCGTGCCCGCCCGCCGCGAATTCAGCACCAGCAGCTGGACGACAGCGGCAATCTCAGATCCAGCGTCGGCAGCATTCGGCGGCGGCTGTCCACCATGCAGAGCAGTCTGAAGAGGCAGTCCTCCATGGCACGTCAAGGTAAGCGCATGTGCTCCACTCCGCTATTGTCGCGACAACCCTTGTCCCACGTTTCACACGATGTTACTTGCTTATTCCATCGGACATCTCTGACAAGGATCCAGCATCGATACGAACGTCAAAACGAATGTCAGGGTACAATTCGGTGATTCCCGTGCCACAGCCGTTCAACCCGGAACCCAACATGCACCCGCTCCTACGCCGATATGAGCCCGTGCTCCTCGACCGCTACCCACCCAAGAACATGGTCGAAGAGCTGAAGCGGAGAAATCCATTCCCTGACTATGTGCCCATGTTTGCGTTCCCCAACGATGTATCCGTCCTCTCGTCCGACGAGCGGCCCAAAACGATGTGGCACGGCTTCGCCATGACAAACGCTGACAACTCCAAGTTGTACGGGATATGTATGATTGTCTGGCTGCCCTTGAATCCCGATGCCGCCGAAGGTCTTGAGCGCCAGTGTGAGGAATGGCGGAGGCTGCACATGAACCAGGAAGAGCGAGAACTAGCCAGCAGCCTGGGGGAGCGGCTCGCGTTGGAGAGAGCAAAACTCTCGCGGCTATTGGCAAAACTCCCAACTGTTGCCTCCGAATCGGAAGAGCGAGAACTTTTGGAAGAGGAGATCAGCGCGGTCGAAGAAAAGATTGGCCTAATGACCGATTTGCTACGCCCCGTGAGGCATGGCGCGGCTTCCAAGATCGAGGGGCTTACGGATGGAGAAACCGGGCTCTGGATCCCACGTGCGTACGGTGTGATGGGCCGCGACGCCAGCCTGACACCTTTCTGGAAGGAGTGGCTCAAGGCGGTCGTTGTCCCCATGACGAATGGCGTGGTGCAGCGTGTGCCTGCAAGCTCCCCGCGTATCGGCATGTGGCAACCACTCGAGCGTTATGTGGTCAACCTCTGCGCTGAGGCACTCAGTCCCATCTCGTCTATGACGCAGGTTGAGATTGCAGTCCGCGAACTTCGATTGTATGCGCGCAAGGAGGCCGTCAACGAGATTCCTGGTTCCCGCAACATCGACATCTACGCCCTCTTCCGATGTTTGTCCATTCCCAACATCGTCACCCTTTTCGAGTATGTCCTCGCCGAATCGAAGATCATCCTCCTCTCTTCGCATACCGCAATGTTGCATCTAGCGAGCTTGGCAATTGCCAACCTGTTGTATCCTTTCAAGTGGGCTGGTGTATTCATTCCCATGCTACCTGCACGCCTGGTACAGACCATCGAAGCGCCGTGTCCTTACATTGTAGGCATCGAGCGCAGATACGAACCCGCCGAGTACCCGGACGACGAATACGTGTTGGTGGACTTGGATAACAACTCGATTGTCACGAACGGCGACGCGCCGCCATCTCTTCCTCGCCAACAACGCCGTAAACTCACATCGCTGTTGCAGCATTCGGCACCACACCACGCACGATACGGAGTCCCAACCGGACCACCCGCCTATGCCATTGAGTCTTATCCGATGGATACATTTTGCTCGGAAAATCCCGGAGTGTTTTCGCACCGCGCACACCCGTCGAACATAAATACATATGTGGGACTGAACTCGACGTCATTTGGATCTGTTGGTGGACCATCTAGCTCACGGCCGGTGATCTATAATGCATTCTTACAGTCGGGTGCTCAGAGCCGTGGTAATGACAGACCATCAACGGCGTCCACCGTGAAAACGACGTCAAACTCTCCCCCATCTCCAAGGATCTCTCCCATATCGGCAGCTTTCCCACCTCTTCCTAGCACACCAATCTCTCGCAGCGACTCTGGCTATGCTCTGCAAGCTAATCTGCGCGAGAAACGGTCCGGTCATTTTGAGACGTCATCTAGGAGAAGTTCATCTGTAAGTTACACTGGGTGTGTTACGGCACAAATCTGGTCACTAACAGTATCTGCAGTTTGGCTTTGATCGCGTGCCACCGACGATGAGAAGACCTAGCCAGTCTTACCTTGGCCATGGACCGAGCGCTTCAACGTCCTCCCTGAGCCACGAACTTCGTGCGCCTTCAACGTACGCGCCTTCGGTATACGCCCAGTCTACTTTGGCCGCATCTACAATCATGCCAGGCCTGGCGATGCAACCAGTGCGAAATACAGACACCACTATATGGCAAGAAGGGCATTGTATGCAGTGGAACCCGTACGAAGACAAGGCAGCCTGCACTATATGCGAGGACAAGTCCGACGAAGGGCTTTATCGTTGCACTGGTAAGTCGTCCGGCTCTAGCACGGGGAGCAGTCTAACAATCTCCCAGGTTGCGGTACATATGCACATGCCAGATGTGTAGGCGCTATATGCATAGTTTGCCCCACCGCTTTCCGACCCGACCAAGTTCGCGCATCGTTTGTGAGATGCTTTGCCAGCCTACTCTACACATATCGGCGATACATGGGCCCTGCTACAGGGGATCAGAAGAAGTCGGGTCTGCTTCACCACTTCAAGATGGACGAGTTCATGAAGAGCATGCCGCACGAAAATGAGCAGTACATGCTCATGATGCAGCAAACCCAATGTACGTGACCCACTAAACTCCACTTTGTACTTCGCTAACGCTTGAACAGGTTTCAACGAATTCATCCACGAACGAGAAAGCACCCGCGCCGACGACCCTGCCATCAAACTCTTCGATGAAGTCATCCTTTCCAAGCGCAACCGCGGAAAGACGTCTTTCTTCCACAAATCAAGACCCAATTTCTTGACCGACACGTCGGATCACCTTTGGCGGACCGCATCCGCGACGCCGCCCAACTCGCGCTTTCCGGGTGACTATCGTTCTATCATCAGTCGGAGTAAGTGTTTCCCTGCGATTCCTAGTACACATTCTGACGAATTGGCAGTTCCGGCGAAGCTCGATCCCACCCTGGTGAAGGAACCGCGCGTGATCCAAGGTGTACCCCGAATACAAATGGCCAAAGCCCGCCGCAGACCTGTTCCTTCCATGCTTGGACCGAATGGCGGACTCCACGGCAATTCGTATCCCCGCGAACCTCTCACGCCGCCCTCGTAACCGCCCTAGCAATATTTCACGACACATAACCGCCCACACACAGCGACGAACTACGACCCTTCCCAAGAATCCCTCACGTCTCTCCGCATACCACCTCACGCCTCTCCTCCTTTCCCTCTCTGCGTAATATCTCTTTGCATGTACTATACTTCATCTTTCAGCGACGGAGCCTCGGCGTCAAATTGGCGTCAACCCCCGGTGGAGGACTTGGGCACCGACCGTGCGGTGCAAGAGGGGGAGTTTGAGCTTGATTTCTGGATAAGTCAAAGATGCCCTTTTGATGCGTTGCATATACCAGGCTTGTGCCGATGGCGTGGGCGCGAGATTGGCTGCTTGCTCCCACGCCGTCTACTGTTTCGTTCTTTGTTTCTGTTCGTTCTGTCCGACTGCGTTTGGAGATTCCCCTGCTGCTTGCGCGCCGAGGCTTTGGATCGCCGCTGCTTTGTTTTTCCCTGAGCGCTCGACCCATACTCGTCTTTGCTATCCCATCTGTTGGAGGCGGTGTTGCGTGCGTCGCCGTGTGGGCGGCGATGCGCCCGCCATGTTACCCATGTATATTAGTTCGCTTGGTTCGACTTTTTTCTGGCGCGCGGGTGCGCGGGGTGGCGCTGTTCGGGGACAAGGGAGGTTTCCTTCTGCCTGGGACATGGCTGGAGCGCAGCCTTTTGCTCTATGCTTTTTGCGATAAAGAGAAAAGTTCTTTTTGGCTTGGTCGGGTAGCTCGCTCGTTTTGGCATCGTGTTCGCCGCACCTTGCCACTATGTAATTATCCGCGCGCGCTTAGAAGGCACGTATGTGCAAGTCGTTGTTCAGCATCTCAATGTGCGTTCAGCAAAACGTGATGCATTGACATCCTTTTGCGAGGAAAAACGCCGCCCCAATGCGCTAGAACTAGAGAATAGACGTGGCCCCCATCCTTCCATGCATGCAAACCCCCAAAACGCCACAGAAGTAAGTTGGAGTACAGCTCACTTGCTCGCCCGCGCAACCTGCAATTTCACCAGCCGATCCATATTCAGAACCCACTTCTCGTCAAAACTGCGATCTGTAAACCGCGTCGCCGACTCGCGTGCCCGCCGCCGCATAGCCAGCATCTCCTGCGGCGGCAGCGTGAGCGCCTTGTGGAAGCCCTCCGCGTATTGCTCTTCAGTGGAGGCGTGGAAGCCTGTTCTCGCGTTAGCCGGTCTTTTTCCAATGCAAAAGCCCCGAACTGGTATGAGTACTTACCAGTAGGCTTTCCCCCGACATCAACAACGATATCCAACTTCGGCCCCCCAGAATCATTCACGACGCTGACAAGCCCCGCAGCCTGGTACTCGACGACGCCGATGCCGAAATGCTCGTTCCACATGCCGTTGACGCCCACGCTTGCCTTGCGCATCCAGCCCAGCATCTGCGGCCATGTCGCGTCGCATACAAATTCCACCTGCTCTTTTACACCGAGTTCGTGCGCGAGGAGGCGGAGTTTGTACACGCGTGTTGCGTCGTCCGAGTCGCGTACCGAGCCTATCAGGACGAGTTTTGGTTGTGAGGTCGGGTAGGCGGGGAGTTTGAGGTTAGAAGAGAGGAATCGGGCGAAGGCTTGCAGAATGAGTTGATGGTTTTTTTCTGGCCGAAACTGCGCTATGTAGATGATGTATGGGCCGCGCTCTTTCTCGCTAGCGTCCGAGACGTCAATTGCGTGTTCGAGTTCTTCGACGGCAACAGGAGGGAAGACGACGTCGATGTCGTGTGTAGTCGTTTTGTTGTGGCGGTTGCGGTAGGGACTCCAGAGGGACTTGATGTGGGCTTGGGTCCAGGAGGAATTCGTCATAACGACGTCTATGGTACTGCCGACTTTGCAGTACATCCGCGCGAACAGTTGCCAGTATTGACGTTTCAGTACTCCGCGCGTGCCGGAGCCTGTGCCGGCATTTATACCCTGTCCGCCTTGGTCGAGCGATTCAAGCATGTCGGTTGAGATGGTGGGGTAATGTACGTATGCGCCCGTCGGCACGGTGGGGAAGAAAAACGAGGAGAGCGCAAGCGCAAAAGCGTAACCCATGGTATCAACGAAGACGTCCGGTACGAGGAGCGAAAAGGCGTCCCAGGCGAGAATCAAAGAGCCGATCGATTGTCCGAGCAGTGTGAAGCGCGGCCATGTGCTGCTGAGGACATAGTGCCGAGTTGTGAGGTAGAGGAAGTGGATGGTCGGAGGATGGAGGTGGATGTTGAAGCGCTCCTTGACGCGCTTGAGTATGTCGCCCTTGTCAACGTCGTGGTCGCCTGTGTAGACGATGCATGTGGCTTCGGGCCAGCGCTTCTGTGTCGCGCGGATGGCGGCCCAGAGGACGCGTTCGCCACCGCCTCCTGCGTTACTATATTCCACAAACACATTAGAAACCATCCAATGTACCTCAGGAAAGCTCATGCTTACCAAAACGGGTGGAAGAAGCCCACGATGCCGCTCCAGTCCTTGTCCGCCTTCCCACCATTGATGGCACTCCCCACCATAGAAGCTTCCACCTCTTCCCAATCCTCCTCTTCCTTTCCCTTTCTCCTCTTGTGCTCAGCCTCATACGTGCGCTGCTCGTTCGCGACTCTGGCCAGCAGCAATTCCCTCCGTGTCCGGGACGCCCGGCGCAAATTGGACCCTAGCAGCTCCCCTGCGAACCGCAGACTCTTGGGAAGGAGGACAAATGAGAGGGTAATAACAGCCAATAACGAGAGCATGATAAGGAATAAAGCCATGGTGGGCGAACGCCGTGCCGGGAGGGTATCTCTGGAAAAGCAGCGCGAAGTGGGAGAGTTGATGTTTGACAAAGTGACAGCTGGAGGTGGGATGGTGCGGCAGGGGACCCGACAGCTTGGAAAGTGCGGTCCAAGCTTCTGCGGGAAGGTCCGATCAAGCCAACGTCAGGAAAACCTGCAACACCACGAATTTCATCTCACCATGTTTTCCTCACGGCTGCTGCGACCGCCAGCATGCCGACTAGTTGCGCGAAGCACACCCACACAAAGCCACATATCCAGCCGACGCGCCTTCCACGCAACCCGCCCCCGAAATGACGCCGTCCTCGATGCGATCCTCTACCTGCCCCACGAGATGATGTCCCAGCTCCACACCACACTGCCCTGGTACGCCACCATCCCCCTCACAGCCTTCATAATCCGGGGCTTCCTCGTCACCACCGCGGGATCCTGGGCGCGCGCCCTCACCGCGCGCTACATCGGGCTACATCCCCTGCGGCAGGCCATGGCCCACCAGAAAATGCACGAGCTCATGAAGGAGGGCGGCTACGACAACCCCAGACAAGCCAAGAAAGCTATTTCGACTGCCATAAAGCAAGAGACGAGTGCCTTGGACAAGCGGTGGAATTGCACGCTGAGGGGCCAGATGAGCTGGACGTTGGCGCAGATACCCATTTTCTTTGCCATGGCGGAGATCATACGGCAGATGTGTGCGACGGGGGATGGACTGCTTGGTATGGTGCTTACGAAGGTGGGCTTGAAGACTGAAGCCGGGTCCTTACACGGCGTGTCCCTCGCGCCGGAGAACCCCTGGTTCGAGCCCACCCTCGCCAACGAGGGCATGCTCTGGTTTACCGACCTGCTCGTTCCAGATCCAACGGGCGCCTTGCCGTTTGTCGTATCCGCCCTCATGTTTACAAACGTATACATCACCAAGAACGGGCCGACTGATCCGGACAATATGCCTGCGACCACGCGCAACATTAGGAGGCTCCTATTGGGCGTTAGTCTGTTGGTGGGGCCACTCTGTCAAGAGTTGCCCGCAGCGTTGATGCTGTATTGGGCAAGTAGTACATCAAGTGTTATCGGGTGGAATTGGTGGCTGGATCGGAAATATCCGGCGCCAAAGGATGCGCTGGCTTGTAAGAGGCCGCTGAAAATTATTCCGGCGCCGAAGGGGAGGAGAGTTTAAATGGTGGGCGGTGACGTGTAGATGATACATGTACTTTATGTATAGTAGATTGGCACATATTTATGATACCCTAGTCCGTCTGTTTCGCGCTCAGCGCGTGGCTGGTCCGACTCTTTCAATTTCTGTATATACCCACTCCAATGGCAACCTTGCCGCTGCCAATGATCCGTAGATCTTCATGCCGTAAGGCCCAAATACGAAGGCAGTGCTTGGATTACTGAAAGTTAACTAGTCAAACCTAAGACTAGGGAATATAACATTAGCAATATACGCAATCACCACACTATTTCTCTAAAAGCAGTTCAGTTTGACGAGCTGCTTCGTGTAAACTAAGCTAAAGTGCCTCAATCCGCATTTCATCTACTTATTCCTGGACGCTGTCAACACACCCGTCTACGAGATGCCCAATGGCATGAAACGAGGTCAGAACAAGCACTTCCTCGGCCCTTATCGAAACAATGACGTTACTCACAACGGTCTGAAATGCTCGTCTCGCTCTGATCGTTTTGATTTCTTGGAAATGGTGGTAGATATATGGCTTTACGCGTGCGTGAAAACGCGCTATGTTCACCATGCCCGTAGCCTCCAGATGTGGAGGTGAAACGTCCAACCTCTGGCTTCGCACGAGTCTTTCCTAGTAATGGGCGCTCTGCAGTTGCATTTTGTGTGTGCTTATGACAGGATGGCGCGCGAAGCGTCCGATTCGAAGGGGAGAGTGTGTATTTTGGCTTCCTATTCAGTAAGCTTCGGGAGAGCGCCGACGAAAGCAATTCTCTCTTCGATATTGACAACGTCAAAGTTTTGCTTCGCGATCGTTGAATATTTTCTTGCATAATGGTTGCGTATAAATATGGGTGTTCGCCTCGCGGCTTCGCTCTCGCGCGTTCTTGCAGTATGTATTTTTCACGAGCGCGGAGCATTGTAGAATGCATGGTTGCTGGGCAATCTATGTCTGATATTGATATATCGCAATTCAGTTTACTTAACTGCACCCTCTTCATGCTCTCAGTGTCGTCAGGAGCTGCACATACGCCTAACTTAAGATGCCACTCCATACCGCTTTTCGCATACGCATCAGCAACGCCTCGCCTCCCGCATAAGCCCCCCGAATCTGCCTCGCCATCGCTTTCCTTCTGCAACCTTCAAGACTCTATAGGTGACTCATTCTACGACCAAGCCCAGCGCAACTATCTCAAACTCCTCGATATTGGATAGTACTATCAGTGCCCAATTTCAGGTTCCGAATGCCTCCGAAGGGTACCTAGGCTCAAGTACAAACAAATGATTTTTGCGGCGGGCCATCGAGGTTCAGCCTTCCTCTTTCCACGTTTCCCGCGTCATTGCAGATGCGGCCGATGTCGCGGGTTGGGCTACGAAAAGGCATAGTGACTATGTACCACGAATTATAGTGGAGCCTGGGTATGCAAGATGGTACGACCGTGGTCTTGGGGGGGATTGCAAGGCAATGTTGAAATGTCTACGCGCAAACAGTGGTGCGAGGCGGCCGTGGAGGGTGGCAGTGTTGTTTGAAACATGGTCTTTCTGCAAAGTCTTCGGTGGTAGCAGCGCCATTAATCAAAAACTATTTTTCGGTGCAGTCGTTGAGGCTGTGTTGGGGATTCGGGAAGGCCTGGGAAGTTGAGTCGAAGAACATTGCAATGATTATATCGACAGGGTTGGAGTCGGTAAAGCTAGATAAACATGGAATTATGAGACAAAACACAGGCACTGAGCTTATGGTTTCTTGCGGGGAGAATTTTGAGAGCGCGAAGGCCGGCGGCGCTCTTGGGTATGCAGCACTCTACCTGCTGACTCATCACATCAGGGGAAATGAGGTCGGGCGTTCCAACCGAACATTTGTCGGTACAGCTCCCAACGGCTGCCACGAAAAACTGGTATGGCACTGGCATAAAACGGCCGCCCAACACATCGAAAAACTCTATTATCGCCTCAAGCAAGACGAACCGTGTTTACAATTTGTTCATGAGCGGACTTTGCTTAGATCGCCCCTTGTTTACAATGACGCATTGCACGATTGCCTGCTGTAAACGGGAATTGAAAGGCTCAAAGATATCGATCAGTTGCGCTTCGTCTTGTGACTGAAGTGAATTGTGCGAGTCGGACGATACAGGCAATGTCCGGGTTCGTCGTCGTCTCTTCTGTGATGTAATGTCGTGCTATGCAGCTATCCGCATATTCGACAGAAAGTCTCCCTCCAACGACGGATAACATCCTAGGGTCATTCAATCAACGGCTATCTCTTGAATACTGCGGCGTAGTTTCGTACCACGGGTTCTTCCTGAGCATGACGAGGAACTTTACGTTCATAGGGCTGGCCATATCAAAGTCTGGAAATGAGACGCCTCGTACTACCTGGTACCCATGGCGTCATGCTCGATGGAATAGTAGTTGTTGCTGCTTGTCAGCGGTCCTTCCAGCTAAAAACCCGTTCGTTCTGCCCGTCCCTAGAATTTCTCTCCAAGCCTTCTCACTTCTCTGAAGCATACCCGGATTATCGTGTCAACACAGCTCCCCAGCATAGATCTATCTCTCAGAAGATCCTTGCAGCTCACGACGACACTCATCTCTTCCCAGTCTTGACGATTACTTTCGAGTAAGCTCATCTCACCTTCCTCTCGACGACTGCCACCATCGCGTCGTCGCTTCTCTCGCCTTTCATCCGTCGTTGACATTCTGACCTTTCAGACTTCGGCAAATATCCACTTCAGAATGAGCTTCTCCACCACTCTCAGCTCATATCCCACTCCGGTGGTAACTTCCTCTGCCCAGATGGGCACTTCCTCCCCATCGGGTCCTGCGCCTAAGGCGACCGCGAAATGGGTATCGCCTTCCGCTGCGAAGGCCAAAGCCAGTAACGGTGGCCAATCATCGCCGCCTTCCCCTGCCTCCATGGCGGGCGATTGGCGCTCATCTTCTTCACAGACCAGCAAACGGCGCTCGTCTTCTTCAACCGCGGGCAGCTGGCGCTCCTCTACTTCGCCAACCAGCAGCCGGCGAGGCTCGTCATCCTCCTCCACGTCGTCCAACACCTCTTCCCCCTCCTTACAACGGCTGCCCGACTGGCGACAGAAAGCTTCGCCGCTGCCACCTGACCCAAAGGCCGCAGGCCTGATCTGGGAAGACATCAAGGAAGGGATGGTATTCAAGCTCCCAGAGGTAATCCCTGAGAGCTCCACCTTCCATGCCGGGATGGCAGCCCAGAACCGCGATGACGGCCCCCAAGGTCACCCGAGCGTGATCATGGGAAAGGAGAGCCAACTGGACGGCAAACAGATCGTCTTCTTCCTGGGACTCACGTCCTTCACCGACCACGGCAGCAACGGCATCCCAGCTCACAAGTCGCAGGACGCCCGAAACCGGATGATACTCTGCGCCAATCACGACGCGAGTGTGAAGCCGCACAACGGCCTGCTGGAGGTCGAAAACGGCTCCGAAAAGTTCAAGAAGGCGACTTATTTGAACTTCTATGGACAGCATGACGTGCTGCCCATCGAATTCAACTGCCTCAAGACGTGGGATACCAATAACAACAGGCCAATCCAGTTCACGGCGGCTTCGGTGCAGAAGATCAAGAAGCAGCACAACAATGTCCGCAAAGGGGGTTTCATCTCTGGGTGAAGCCTATCTAGCGTGCGCTGTCAACACGAACCGCCGCGCAAGTCTAAATCCCAGGCATCAACGATTTTCGAAGCCCGAACACTTTGGCGTCAACTCGACTCTCGACAATAATAGGCACCGCTGGCTGCTCTTTAGCGTCTGAAGTACACGGGTACCACCTCTTCGCAAGGTTTTCCCTCGTCAACAACTATATTGACTGAAGCCGTCCCTTACCAACAAGACCCGGGCCCGCTGCCACCGAGCTTAAGCGCTTAGGTCCCTTCCCTTCATAATTCTTCTCGCGTCCGCAAATCTCAGCGTTTTAAGCACACGGGGTATCACCACCATACTCTCGTATCGCATATCCGGCCCATTGGCAACGAGCCTGAAGCACCCGGGACGACACTCAGCGAAGCTGAGCATGAATCATGAAATGCCCACCTTCGAGCGGATAAACCTTATACCTGCTACGGGGGGGCAGCGTGACGAAGCGCGGGAAGAGTTTAACACTCACCACGAGACGGAATTGAGACGATTTGGCATCGAAAGTCTTGGGGCGTTATTTTGATATTCAGGTATACGTTTTGCTCCATTGTTCGCGGTCGGTGGTCTGTATCTGGTCTGGTTGGAGTTCTTTTCGTTTAGCAAATTTTGGTAGATTGTGTGCAAATGAAAGGATTTGATAATATCTCTTGTCTCGAAGCTCGTAATACTCCTACGTATGGCCTAGCCCCTTGAATGAACCGCCCCATGATACAGCTCATGTAAAGATCGTAGACGAGGAGAGGAACGAGGGTTCGGGCGAGCAAAGCAATTAGTCTGAAAGTTGATCGTGTATGTTTATTGAGTGCTGATATACTTGACCTAGACAACCATTGCGAGAGTAAAGTCTTAAGCATGGCCGCAGTGTACAATGCTTCAAGACAGTTGCCTGCGCAGCTGTTAGTATACAACGAGGTAGTTAGATTACATCTAGGACGAGCCTTTAATTCGAGATTTAGTCGTGGGAGACGCAGCAGGGAATGCGAGAACTTTATATATTAGGAAAATCCTAATTTCACGCGCGTCTTGAGATCGAGCTTTTCCCGAGCGTAATTGTCGATTGAAAGACTAATTACTACACACCAAGCTACCCTACTCTCAACCGGACTAGGATCAGTAAGTAAGGCACGTAACACTAGAGTGTATTCAACCCATTTGATGTAATTTCCAGCCTACGGAAGCGGCCGAAACCAATCACAAAGCAAAGCCGAAGGGTCTACAGGTGGCATCATAATTTGACAGAGTGTGAAAAAGGGCACATTCTAAGATATTCAATAGGTGCCAGCGTCGGCCATCTGGAAATTTTCCAATCTGCGCATGTGAGGACTTTGTTAGTATCATTACAATACAGGGAAAAGAAATATGTCTGTGGAACAAGTTGAATTAGGATCGGCGCCACTTGTGATGCACGTTGGACCAATGACAGCGTTCACGTGTGGCGTCTGACCTTCAGCCTCGAGGGCTGAGCGCACAACCTGTGCACTCCTTGGATCGTATTTTTCCAGCCTTGGACAACTCCGTCGTGCCCAGAATTATTTATCGATCCCAAGCCCGCTTCATTTCTTGATATTGTTATCTCCTTTTGACTTCTTCGTATTTATATATGCTTAACCCGGGGCTATGGATTCCGCGTCGTTCGAACACTGGTTGGTACAAGGGACAGAAGGAGGAGTACCCGCTCCATCTTGTGCAGATGTCTCAATAGCCCAACAGCCGTGAGTTTTGAACTCTGGCAACAGTAGCCGTACGCTTAACCAATTGGGGGGAAGCCAAAACACGTAAAACGCATGGGAAAAGCACGACATCTCAATGATGGCACCGGTATCTCACAAGGATGATATGAAACCTCCTTGAGAAGTCCATCAAGGAGTCCGCGTGTGAACAACTTGGTTGAATCTTCCGCAAGTCTCAGTAAAATTGGTTCGCCTGACAGCGGTAGACAAGTCAACGGAGCTCCTATCTCGCAGTCTGAGAGAAGACGATCGGAGGATGATCAAGAACATCCACAGGCACAGAGACGTGGACTCAACCCCGCGCTAGAGGAGAAGTGCACCCGGCTTCTGGCATGTCCATTTGCGAAAAACAACCCATTGAAGCACCAGAAATGTTTTCAATATACGATGGAGGAAATAGCTAGACTAAAGTAGGTTTCCATTTCGCTGTTACACTTCTGATCTTTCGCATTTTTACCAGTGCAGACACAGCTAAGAACTCTTTGCTTAGGTAGCATTTGTGGCGAGTTCATCAGGCGCCAATACATTGCACAAGATGTTCTCAAACGTTTCAAAATGAGAATGATCGGGACAAGCATCTTCGTCACAGAATTGCTTGCGACACTCGGCCCCTTCGAGATTGGGACGGCATCAGTGACGCCCAGAAGAGACAGCTAGCCAAGCGCGTATCAGCAAAGAAAACGAGAGAGGAAAATCGGTATCTCATCTACGACATCATTTTCCCCAACTCTCGACGTACTGATAGCCCGTGTAAATCCTTCTCTGTCAATCAGAGCGCAGTGCTTTCGCATAAGTCTGGATCCACTTCCTTGCGTCAATGATATGATCCAGACATCTTGTTATGTCTAAAACTGAAACGAAACTAACGTGCAATCAGATATTGAGGATACTCATCTCAGAGGAATTGCTCGCTTTAAGATAGTTCACCATGCGAGAGGTTCCATCCAGAATCGCTGCTTTCGCGCGATCAGAAATTCCTGCCAGTCTCCGCGATTCTCGAAGCAAAATCGAAAGTTTCCCTAAAGCGGCGACGTCTTTGACATGGTCATCAGCCGCTAGATGAACAGAGAGCAGCCTCTTGAAGCCTTGCCCCCACCGGCAGTGTCAGATTCGGGATACGTCTCGGACCTTTCTTCCAACGAGCCACATGATTCGGGTATTTTGCCATCTTCGCATGGCATACCGGGGGTTTTGAGAAGGCCAGATTCAATGAGCGTTTTTTGAGGAGCCACTAGCCGCCGCCCACACTACAGCTCCGCTATATCAGTGATCCGTGCCAATCATGTCAGATCCCGTTGATGGCCTTGACTGGCTTTGTTGGGATCCTAACGAATTTGGACTGCTTAGTGCGGATAATAACGTAATTGAGGGTACATTCCCTAGCCGAGTGGATCGCGCGGAGCAGGCCTTATCTGCGTCCGAAGCAACTTACCCTTAAAGTTCCCTAACTACTTTAGAACGCTCTTAACAGCTGATCTATAGAACATTGTGCTGATAGGTACTACAACACATGTATATAAGACGGGCTGTAATACCCCTAGTGTAGGAGAGTATCGAAAACCTAATCAATTCACCTTGCATATATTGTTCTTTCCTACGGCTTAATTAACTTAAAAATAGTGATAGAATTAACATTAAGCTGTAGTTCGTATACTAGCTACAAGCAAGATATTCATTACTAAATTAAGCTACCTCGCATCTTTTTCAAACCTTCAAGAGCATGGAGGGCCGGTGTACAGACTTTGTCAGAACGGCTAGCATAATATTAGGTTCACCACGCAGAAGCGCTCGTAAATGTCGCAGTCTCACATCGCAAAATAACGACAATGGTCGCCCGAAAAACATGACGACATTTGGATCCCGATCTCTATGTGTTTGCGTCGCAACTCGGGAGAACAAGGTCGAAATATATTTCACACATTTACAGGCAGCAAACGTGTCGCTGTTGCGTCGCAACGGCAACGATGAGCGTCACTCTTGGATACTGCAGATGAGAACGGACTCCCAAGACCCTAGCAGATCCTAGTATCTCGCCCTTTCGTTTCATTGCTGACTCACCTTCCGTTCTGTTTATATCAAGAGCAGACAAGATACAGTCAAACCCTTCGCCAGATTAGAGCTTTATTCGACTATTCTTGGCAATTATATCAGTCTACTACGGGCATCTCCGGCTTCATTCGAGAGTCATTTTCACAGAGCTTCCGAGATTTGCTTACGTCACTGCCGGGACTGCGCGAGTAGTATACCTAAGTGTGCGTCGAGAGTGACAGAACACCACGGCGACACTTACTGACATATTTCAGGGCTAGGTACGATGCCGTCAACTTCAGGCCCCCAGACACAACAGCAGATGCATTCTGACGCTCCGGCTTCGCTGAGCCCCGATCAACTCACCTTACTTTTGGAAGATGTACACTTAGACGTTAGGGGAAGGGCACCGCCGTCCGCGACGCGTAGTACGCGTAAGGCTCCGAATTTGACACCAACGGAGCCCCTCTTGCAATGCAATGTGTCGAATACAGAAGTCAGAGCAGCGAGCGCCCCGACCCGACAGCCTCTCGCCACTCTCAGCCTGTCCAATACTTACTCGCTTTTGAACAGTCAACCTCGCTCAAACGTAACGTTCATCGAGAAGACACGCGTATCGAAACAAGAGAATCTGCGACGTAGGGCACAATGGCAGCCCAGAATACCATCCCCTCGCAACCCGATTCAAGAGCCCCCGGTGCCTCTACGCGTGTATTTCATGCCCGATGGCCGATATATACACCAGAACTCTATCATTCACCGGCAAAAGCGACAGAACGGCTTCTTCTTGCACCCAATCCTCGTCACCCACGTAGACCTAAACCAAGGCATCGCGCACTTCTACGCACTCACAAGCAACCCACCTGATGCTATTCGCGATCTTCTCATATACCTCCGCTTTGGTACGACGACGACAGATGAGGGGGAGAACGTATTGAAGCTGGCAGAAGGCTCGGAACGCATGCAACAAGTCACATTTGCGAACATGGAACAACTCTTTCGTGTCGAATTCCAGTGTCTGGACTACTGGCGCGGAAAAGTCGCCATCGATGCGGACGAGTGGGCCAAGATCGAGAGAAAGGTCAGCAAGCTCGAGTCGGAGCAGAATCGATACATCTACAAGCCCCTTCAGCGCACCTTGAAGGACGTCGTACCCGGAATAGTTCTCATGCTGCCGAACCCTCCCGAGGCAAGCACACTGGGCGCCCCAATCCTCGTTCTAGACGTCTGTTATCCACACTTCAGGTTTCTGCGTATAAAGGAGATCAACAGCAAGGGCAACATGGAAGGCACAGACAAGACTAAACACGTGCGCAGTCTCGGTTTGAAGCTATGCCGATTCCCCGACCAAGAACACGATCCCGTGTTGCTTTTCGCACCTGACTCGCCGGAGATGCGAAATCCGTCCTACCTGGAGTGTAGCAGGAAAGTTCGATGGGTGCATTGCGACAGCGTCAAGACGTGGTCGTACCCGCATGTACGCATCTCGTCGGCCTCGATGAACTGGCTAATGGAGCACCTGGCAAATCTTCCCGAGCCACAGAGCTTCGAGCCAGCTCCCGTTATCGTTCGTGGTCCTCGCGCGTTCCCGCATGTTGCTCGAATACCACAACCTCAGCCACCTGCAACGTTTCATCCGTACGGTTTTTCGCTGGCTGCCAATCACATGTATGCTCAGCATGGCGGGTGGGACACACTTACTCAACATGACGCGCTTGCAATTTATGGACAGCAAGCCGCTACCATGGTAGGTCACTACATACCGCCCTACAATGCGTACGGTCCCCACATGCCGCAGATGGCGCGTCCTCCTCCCCCGGCGTACCATATGGGGCGGCAGTACCACCACCCTCAACCTAGCTATCCTATGGCACCTACCATCGGACGAACAGCATATGCGGCAAGCTCTACCTCGACATCCGCAACCGGATTTCATACCGAAAGTTCGAGATCCAGCACTGAAAACGAAAACGTGGAGGAAGTGTAAGTAGTGGATTTCTGTTCAGCTGTTTGGCTTTGGTGGAAGATACTGCACTGTGTATGGTTGATTTGACTTGACTGGAACATTGAGTAGTTGCGGCGACGGAGTCGATGTCGATTATAATCTGTGCACTGGAATGAATCTGGGGTCGGGTCTTTAATGGATTATAGAGAGACGCGTACGAAACGACGTATCATAATCGTTATAGTCGCACTTGTCAATTACGCTGTACTGCAAGGCTTTAGCGTTCAAATTAAGAAAAGCATGTCACGGGCATCGAACCATGTGGCTGATACTTCGAGGATTACTAGTCTGGTGATATGGAGTGCGTCGCAATCCTGGGATGATGGAGAATTCATTACAAGACAACGGTTACTGACATCTCACCGGCATCCTTCTAGATGAGCTTTTTATACCGTGTGCTTCAAGTTCCTGGACTAGCTTAGAACTGTTTTCCTCGCCACAATATCAAGCTAAGGGGGTATTAAATAAGTTCTCCGTGTTACAGTGCTACGTAATTCAGGATTCCCTATAGGTTATCTACTTACCATTAGCATTGCCAACTATTCCCTTCCATCTCTTCACAAATCTCCCCGTCAATTCAAACAACTCCAGTGTCTCCTTCCCACTCCGATCAATCCTAACAACCCTCTCAAACCCCCGATTAGCCCACAAACTCGCCATGCCCCATTCTTCCACCCTCGCGTGGCTTATCGCCACTATGCGACACACCATAGGCCAGTAATCAGCAAGGCCCTCTCCTTCCACAAGTGCTGCTAGCTCTAGGCTCGATTTAGCGTTCTTGAAGGCTTTGCGGAGTGCTATTGCGCCCGCTGGGATGGTGAGATTGAGTTGCGTTTGGAAAGCTGCGAGGGCAGTGTTGATGTCGACGCGGCGAGTGTCGGAGAGTGCGAGGTATGGTGTAGGGAGACTGCACACGGGGCATGTACATTTGAAGCCGTAGCGATTGAGGCGGTTTTGCCGTTCCGATTGAGGGAGTGTGAGGGGAATGTATGAAACTGTTATTTCCTCGCCCTCTGCGATAGAGTGTGTGGCGTAGATTATGCGTTTGCCGAGCGCCTCATGCCAATAATACGCCGCATTCGGCCGACAGGAATGGTTAATCCGCGCTATTTTGGGGAACAAACCGAAGCCTGTGCCGGTGTTGTAGGCGTTTGTACGGAATATGACGCCGAGGGGGTCGTTGTTTAGACCGGCGATTTCGCCGGGTTTGGCGTGGTAGGTCAGGCTGAGGACTTCGAATTGCGCTTCAGCTGGAAGTTTTGAGTATTCGTGGCGTACGACCTGTGTGACTTCCTTGATTGGATAGCCCGAGCCTTTGAGGTAGTCTGGGCGGCTGATTCGAATAATAGGAGGTTCGCGGAGAATGATAGCACCGATGTCAAGGGTGTGGGTTGCGAATACGCCGAGGCCGCTTCCAGGGCTAGACGTCACGATGTAAGGGTCCGATGGGGTGGAGCAGGTGTGATGTGAAAAGATGGTACGTTGAACGGGACATATTGTTGGGTTGGCGAATACGGCTGTGAGTGACAAGGAATTAAGGAACAAAACGGCCTTTGAAATCATTCCTAGTAGTGAACAGGGAATCAAGAATAGAAGTCTTCTTGTTGATGAGCTTGCAATGTAACATGGTGGGGTTGGTATTCTTTTAAAGTCGATGAGCCGAGTGAAACGCGTTTCACGCCGTTGACGTCGCAGACTCCCCACACGACGCTAGCCTATTCCGCTTAAGGCTTGGAGAAGGCCAAGACCATTCGAGACACTACTTACTCGTAGTATTCGTACACCTACCGTTGGAAGAATGCCCCTACCGTCGGAGAAACAACTACTGCAGTTGGGCGTAGGCAACGGAAAAGCTACTCACAACTCACCCTTGGATTGTCTATCCTGAATACGCTTGAATAGTAATACATTATTTGCAACCGAAAAGCTTGACCGTCCTCAAGATGTAGCTCATGTCGCAAAGATGCCATCTGCATCTTCGCCAAACTCAACCTCGCGGAGCTGCAATAGGGACTCGCATCGAACCCTAACACGACACCTCGCTCGCTCCGTCTGGTCCTTATGTTCGTGATAGTCGCAATAAAGTAAGCTAGGTATCTCCGATATATTTTGTGCTATACCAAACATAAGGGCGAGGACATCGAAAACAAAGTCGTCGGGCATGGTGCTCACAGCGTCAATCGCAAAGTCGGGTCCGTTCATCTCACTCTTGTAGAAGCAGTCGACCAGCGCACGGCGCAGTGGAGACTCTCGAGAAGTGTGTCGGTACGCGCGCGCGATGACTTCGGGGTCGCTCGGTACGCATGCGGCCGATACCAAGCGGTCCAAGGCGTCCTGACGCAGTCGTGGAATATGGTAGGCTTTCGCAAAGAGGTAGAGGTTGACTGCGGCGGTGACCCGATCCAAATTTGTTGAACCTTCCCAGTTGATTGGGTCTCCGGTCACATCGTACTTGGGTGTAGGTCCTAACAATGCCCACCACAGCGGCACTTCCTTGGATGCCTTCTCTTGAAACCAGCACGCGCGCAGCCATCCAGCAAACAGGTCCACAGTGTCTTCCGGTATGTCGCGTAGTTGGGTAACGAGGATGTACGGGGATTGGAATTGGGAAGTGAATTTAGGCGCGTATTGTCGGACGTGTGCACCGAAAAGTCTGAAGATCCGGGTTGTGCCCTTGGTATCTTTGAAATGCATCTCAAGAGTATCGTCGCATCTATTCGTCATGTGTACAATGGCATGATGTTGGAAAAGCTGTGCTTGATGGCACTTACGATTGCCCAGGCGCCTCTTGAACTATCTGATTAGCTACCGCCTCTAATTCTTCGGTGAGCTTTCGCATCGACATTGCTGCGTTGGTGGAGAAGTGATGCGTAATGAGAGCGAGGGCTAGGACGCAAGCTTCTGGGGCCGGTGGTTGAGGATGAGTGAAACAATGCTATAATTACTGTCCAATTCTCCTGGAAATGGAAGTAGCATACAGGTGACCGAGGTTGGCACTGAACGTGTAGTGAGCTTGTCGTTCCTACCCGGAAGGAATAACCCAACCTCCGCGAGAAGAAAGTAACACCGAAATCTATCACCTTAGAAAGTTCGCAATAAAAGTCGGATTGGAAGGAATCTGGGTATTGGTTACATGCAATAATCTATAGATTTCAGAACTTAAGACGCATCATGGTGGAGTGAAAAGCCTTCTTTAAGCTTGATGGGTCCTCCACATCATGCCATTCTCGAGTACAGTTGGACAAAACAAGAATTTTGCTTTTCGAGTCCAAGGACTGTTTTCAGGAAAGTGGTTCGTGGTCTCGTTTTCATAACAGAGAACGAGTACTAGAATCTCAGGCGGCGTTGTAAGATGAACGCGTACTTATGATTGTGTAGCTTACATCGAGAATTCTCGGTCTGGTGATCAAGTGGTACATGATCCGAACAGCTTGTAGGATATGATAGTAGGAGGATGCATAAAAGCCTCCCCACTCATCATTTCTACTATAGTAGCCACGCTGTGAACTCACTTTCACCAGAAAATTGCCTGATCTCCTCTCCTCGACCCTGTCTTTGCAGTTCGATCGCGAGGACTCATCCACATGATTGTGGTGATCGCACGTGCTTAAGCATTGAAGTCTGCTTGGAATCTGTCATTGAAATTGGCGTTGAGGTCATTGACGTAGTCAATGGGTGCTACTTCCAAGAATGATCGTCAGGTGTCTCTAAATGCATCGCTATGCGCACAGCAATAGTACGTGGAGAAGCACTGGTCGATCAAGATCCTGCGCAATGGCGACCCGGGTAGAGATTTGTCGTACGGCTCTCGATGGGAAATTTTGAGGGGTTGAAATTCATCCCGAGACGATCAATAGCATCTTGTCTGAGGCGCGGGATGTTGAAATTCTCGGCAATCAAAGGACAAGGCAATAGCCGCTTCGGCCAGCGCGGGCGTCTTGAGCCCACAACACCAGGAAACTGGGGTTGCGTACATGTTGTATCTGTGCTCTTTGCCTATTTCGGCCTGGTGTCGCCTCTTAGCCTTTGGGGGATTTTCAAGATGATAGCACGACTTCAGCTTGCCCATCAAGGGCTCCAGAACCTCAGGCTCGAGGCCCTCAATGTCGACAGATTTACTCCTCGAACTATCGACCAGGCCACGAAATGTGGCGCATATCTCTCAGCGTACGAGCGACAGAGACTGAAAACACTCTTTTTCGCCATGCTGGGGGATGACTTCTTTACGATGTATCGGTTTGACACATTAAGCTTCTCCTGTTCTGTCGAAGTGCGCACAGCTCACATTCGCGTCTTCCCGAAGATGAACTGCTTGGTCCCGGCGGCTGAAGCTATATTGGTATGCGGATAGGGTAGCTCGGTGGCTAGTATGGAGATGGTGGAGAGAGGACGTTGAGCGAATAGAGACAAAGCTTTGATGGAGTAGAAATTAGAAGTGAGTTGAGCATACGAGATTTAGAGAAGCTATGAATAAAGAAGCATTGAGAGAAATACAGTCGTTGCAGTCTCCTCGCTGCAATCCAGGTACGCCGCTGGGCAGGTGAACGATTCTCAGCTAGATACATCGTACGTACCACAAGTGATAGATTCTAAAATACACCATTTCCTTCTATCCGTAGCCCCCGGATCCCCACCGCCCTCGAAATCTGTTCTCCGGGACAACCATTGCAGCACTCAGCGCTCTTCCGGCGTATGCGCACCAGGAAGTTCCGTCAGCCCTACGCAACACATTAGCAACATTCTTTTCTGCAACGTGAAGCAGACCAGTGCTCACAAGAATTATCCCCAATATCTTCTGTGACGGTCTTCGGCAATCCAGCGCACTTGTTCATATCCGCAATACTCTGTTGCTTGCCGCCGCAGCTCGTAGCGTAGCACTTAGTATCCTATTCACAATTGATCAGCTTGTTGCACCATTCACTACTACTTGCTCTCCTCCTCCACAGCTCACTGCGCACGACCCGAATAGGTCATAACAAGACGCGGAATGGAATAGAAAGTACTCACAAGAATATTCTGCAAGGACTGGTCCTTCCACCCAAACACATAGTCCCCATGATTTGCATACCCACTATCATCCCCAAATGACCAAACAAAAGGCTGTGACCCATCCTCAGGCCAATCCGCCGGATCATTGAACGAAGACGTATCCCAGATGACCTCGTACATGACTTGTGAAGTGCGCACAGGATGGCTAGCAGGGCAGGGACCTTGGGATTCGAAAGTGCCGGATTCGGGGTAGCTGGGCCAGAAGAACCGCATTAGTATACATGTCGCTGTTGTCGCATAGCGCTGCGCTAGGTCGAAAAGAGGGTTAGATGAGGAACATCGATAAGACTCACCTCATGTGATCCAAGTGGTTCGGCGAATCGAGATTTACACCATCCCAGCAGGTCGGGAAGCGCAACGAAGTCATGATGCCGTATGGGCATACGCGCTGCGGGAATGCAACAGTTTCGTGTTCACGCGAGCTTGCGGTGTCCATGCAGGTGTATGTGAGTTGGCGGAAGTGAGCGGCTTCTTGCTTGGTGCGGGCGTTGACGTCACCAACGAACATGCGGAAGCCCTATGTACACAAAGATCTGATCAGCATACGTGCATAGCATCTCACGCATCTAAGTATGAACTGTGTTAGAAAGTTGAAGATGGGACGGTACACACCGGTTTGAACGCAGCAACCTTGCTCGCTTGGGCAGTATCGTATAGCGGGTCTTGCATGTAGTACACCGTCATACCGCCACCAGCTGCCCCTTCAAAGCCCTGGTTGGAGTGCTGCGGTACCCTCTTGTATGTTCCGTTTCGCGACTTGAAGTAAAGCGTTGCGGTCCAGTAATTACTGAAGTCCTCAGCAAACTGGCACGTCGTGCATGTGCTCTCTCCTGGCATATCCTTCTCTGGGTGCATGGTAGCATTGAAGCTGTTCCCTCCGACAATCTACCAGTCTTAGTATGTACATTGAAATAAAAACTCCCTTGAGCTTACCTGATGGACATGCGGCGATGGAATTTGGCCTGGGGTGACGAGCGGGTCAAGTCGCTCGACCACGAGTTGCGAGCATTGAAACCGAATGAGGGCGTTAGTCGGGGCGCTGAGGGCCAGCAGGCCGGTGAGGGTCGTCCAATGCATCGTGAGAGCGTATGGAAGGCGTTTAGTCTGATGGAAAGTGTAAGGTACGTCCGACGCGTGAGGAACTTGAAGACAATATCTACAGCAGCACAAGACGGCGTTTCGATCGAGACCTATAGCTTATGTCAAGCCTAAGTGCCGATATCAGTCCCAGTACGTGAGCTTGGAAACCCAAGCAGTGGACATCGGTCGAGGGGATCCTCTCATTCGCTTGCCACCACCTCCAAACCCGGAACTCAACACTTGCGTACCAATATCGGCCGTCATCTCGAGTATTGCGGTCGCCAACATGTGGAGCAATGTAGTAAGCGGGCCGTTGCATACATCCCGGCTCGATCGGAGTTGATGGGGCGAATCATAGCGCTCGCCTAATTTGCAGACCATATATGGCTATTGTCCGGCAGTTGTACCTCCCAAGACCACAAGATAAAATTATGAGAAATGCAGGAGGGGGAGCTTGGCTGACAAAGTGGGGAAGGGAAAGGCGGCGCGGATGTACTGCAATGCGGTTGAATGGGGCTGATAAGGAAAACGTCTGGAAGCATTTTTGATGAGGTGGGGCCCGTATAGAGACATGAGTATGGAACCCATACCCGCATCGCAATGGAAAGAGCTAGGGACTGAGATGAAGCGGAAGTAAACCCGGAATACAAGGCCGCAGCCAAGAAGAATAGAACACCTATCTTTAACCCACGCGTCCGTCATTGAATCGAAGGACTACGTCGAACGGAAGCCTACAAATCAAAACCTCCCCGAGATCTCCCAATAGCTCGCCCACAACACTCCAACATGTTTTCAAGAAACGCCATTCTCGCTCTCTGCCTACTTGTCACTTCATCAGTGGCATTGCCGTCCTTCCAAGCCCGACAAGACACGACAAACAAGTGCCCGACAGACACCGAATTCGCCTGCTTCGACGTGATCAACTCATCGCTTTGTGTGTCATCAACAGCGCAGCGAAATGGAACAGCCGAAGCGATGGCACAGTGTGTGACGTATCCAGGCGGCATGAGCGATTTGCCAGGTGCCACAAAAGTGAGTGATGAAGGTGTCGGGGAGTTCCAGGCTCAGAATAACATGGCATTGCTGTTCATCGAGCAAAGAAGCTGATACCATGTAGCTGTGCCGGTGTCCAGGATGCCACTCGAAACCTATCAACGACGTGATTGCGAGGCTGTTCCCGCCGCCGTGCGCATAGACAGGGTCTGAGACACGGGGAGGAAGTGTGGACTGCTTCTTGGCTGCTGGTACGAGACAACAGGTGCTAAAGGCCCCTCTGGATGAGTTTACCAATGTCGTAGCTTCGACCTCAGAGGTGCGTCTTGGAGGTGGCGAGACTGAAAGGAAAGCAACCAAGGCTGTGCGTGAAGGTGTGTGTACGATACTAGTTTCTAGACTCGCAGTCATTAGTCTCAGTAGTGCAGAATCGAGACCGACGTCAGCCCCACTAGCGCTTCTCTAGCTCAACCATGAACCCAAGGTCCAAACCCACGGTTCCAAAGTAGACGCCCTTCCCCATCAAGCGTCGCGACAGACCACTGCCTTTTTAAAGCGACGATATGGTGATGTCACGACGCTAACTCGGTTAGCTCGTGGCGCTTTCGTGCATTCGGGATGGGAACCGTCCGCGCTAATGTTCCACCCACCATGGTACTTTTGGTGCCGCATCTTGGTGTGACGAGCTGCAAAATCAAGATTATAATCGCAAAATACTCGCCGTGCGGTGACGACTGTGGGCGAGAGGCCGTGGCCAAGTGACCTCATGTAACGGGCTGGCGTGCTTTGAGAAGAGAGCACTTAGACACTATGTGCTCCATAAAACTCTCATCAGCCATTGCTTTCCAGGGCTGAATACTCATTCGTTCATAAGCGAAGTAGGTTCGTCGATACAAAGATACAACACTTCATACTTACCTTTTAGAGCGTTGGGGTACCGTCATGAATATCAACGAGCCCATCCCGACCAAAGGTTGATACCTCGTCAACAAGACCTTTGAACCATTTGCTGACCATTCCAGCGTTCGCTCTTCCCTTCACCAAAGCCGCCAATCCAAACGCCGATCACAATGTCGAGAATCTTCGTCTACCATTCTCGAAACGTATCCCAGATGGTATACGTAACCATTTCATTGCCATGTGTGGTGAATACGTCGGAACGGTGCTCTTTCTCTACTTCGCCTTGTCAGGCTGCCAGGTCGCCAACAATATCAAGTCATCTGCGGGCTTGTCTGTGCAGGATACGGGCGCAAATCCACAGCAGCTGCAGTATATTGCTCTCAGCTTTGGGTTCTCGCTCGCGGTCAATGCCTGGGTGTTCTTCAGAATCTCCGGAGGTTTATTCAACCCAGCAGTGACCTTTGGCATGTGCCTTATCGGCGCTTTGCCGTGGTTCCGAGGCCTTCTACTAATCATCATTCAGATCCTAGGTGGCATAACAGCAGCAGCGCTCGTTAGTGCTATGTTTCCAGGACCCCTAACTGTACAGACCAATCTCGGAGGGGGGACGACCATCGTTCAAGGTCTCTTCATTGAAATGTTCTTGACAGCACAGCTTGTCTTCACGATCTTCATGCTGGCTGCGGAGAAGGTATGTGCTCTTGCCACACAAGTGTGAGAGTGGCGAACTGATATTGCGTAGCACAAGGGAACGTTTATCGCGCCCATCGGAATCGGGCTCTCACTGTTCGTCGCGGAATTGACTGGTACGTTCTACGAATCTAGCATATAGTCAACCGACTGATTCCAGACAGGTGTATACTTCACCGGCGGCTCTCTCAACCCTGCTCGTTCGTTCGGCCCTTCCGTCGTTATCCGCAGCTTCGTGAACTACCACTGGATATACTGGGTTGGTCCCATCCTCGGGGCGATCGTGGCGAGTGGCTTCTACAAATTTATCAAAATCCTTGAGTACGAATCTGCAAACCCGGATCAAGATGCCACAGAAGCGCGCATGGAGCAGATCAAAGCCTTGAGACGGCCAGAGGCATTGGCGCCCGGCCGTCCAAACGACTCACCCCTCGAAGACGTATTTCCATCCTCGCCACTCAACAGAGCTGGGAGTAGTGTGGGCGCTAAAGATGGGCTGCATCGTCCTTCCATGACACAGAGAACGAATACGAAACAGAGAATTGCGAGCCCTGCAATGGGGACGACGGACGAGGCGTTCCATGGGCTTGACGGTGGGATGCATGCTGAAGAGTACGACAGAGCCGCGGTAGATGATCGCTATCGTGCAGCACGAGTGAATGACTCGATGGTCTAGACGCCTCCCTTATCGTAGAGATCGATGTGCAGTGTGTAACTGTTGAGCGGAGTATATATGGCGTTCATGACGGTTGCTGACACAATCAGAGTCTTGAACGACGAGTCACGAAGCAAATGGTCGTTCAGCGGAAGGTCTGCGGGGTGTCTGGGGAAGTTAACCCGCCTCGCTATCATTGTCGTCGATGACGTTACATGTCTGAATAGATCTAACTTGTTACACTTTCACGACTATGAAGAAAATTTTGCGCAATCAATGGGCATTAAGTGGAACCTGCGAAACTTGGCGTGATCAAACTTTTAGGCACCCCTTGTTTCCTGAAGCGGTTGTTTCATGCATACATGCATAAACGGACGTCTCTTCATAGCTAATCAACGTAATCAAACTGAATCGATCAAACAAACTCTAATCCCAAAATCCTATCAACTCGAATCAAGGAGGCTCGTTGCCATCACTACTGTTGACTATCTCGACCACCGGGTGCCATCCCACGGATCGAGTCATGGCCCAGGCGTCGATCTCCTCCCATCTAGTACATGTACGCTGTGCCCCGGTTTCCATATGTGGCTGTAGCTTTTCGGACCGCCATACGAAAGTATATAAGCCCAGATTCGGCCTGCACATCAACGCGCGTCGGATTGTCTCAACGCAGTGAACTAAGTTGTTTAGTTGACGAACAGCCCGATGGGACTAACATCGCTATTACTTACTAGCATGTGCCTTTTCAGCCTTATATTGAACATCGCTCTGATTGGGAAAGTAGATGTCCGGGTTATAGCTCCAAAGAATGCGTCGCTTATGCGCGAAAGAGTCATCAGTCAATGACCAGGACTTTGGTACTTTGGACCTACAAGACAGTGCAACTCATGATAAACGCCCAGAATACCTACATATCTGTCTTCAGAGACTCTGAGTAGGTTTTCTGCTTGAGCAAAGTTGGATTGAAGAAGCTCGATTTTGGAAACACCGATCTGTACGGGGCGAAGCAGACGTGTCCATGCCTCGTCGTGCTCCTCTGATGGAGGAGCTGAGAATATTGAAGACGGATCTCCAACAAGCTTTTCCGTCTGATAACGTAGAGGAACATTTATAGGGGCTGTGCACTAGTCAGTACGAGTATAAGACATGGCCATAATTAGAAGACATTGGGTTTGACAATACAATACGGCGCTATCTCTGATCCGAGTGAGATCTTCACTAGCAAAACGGTTGCAAGGAGTGCGTATGCAGTAGTCGCTATGAAGTAATAGTATGAGGAAAATTTGAACAACCGAAAGAGCTGAATGAATCTGCGATCTTTACTAGGTTTATCACGTGTCGTGATTAAAGCTTCTTGTTCCATTGTTTCGTGAGCTTGAGCGAGCTATCGATTGAGTTCACGTTGGTAACCAAGATGAAGAAGTGAAGATTTATATCAATGAGCGCATTCGAGATCCTTTACCCGTGCCGCGACTGAGGTTCACACATGTTACACATGGGTCGGAGACCGAAAAGGCAATACATTGCTTCAACGTTACACTCGTATTTGTGGTGACGTCTACTAGATTACCGTTGATGACCCTGCATCGGGGATCAAACTCATATAAAATCGGGGACCAAAACAGGTCCCAGGAGTGGGGTCCCTGGCTTGGACATAGTGCAAGGTATGCTTGAGCATAACAAGCTACTCCTTGGAACTGTCCGGGAACGAGGTATTGGCTGACATGAGATGAACCCGCACTATCAACTACCACAAGAGGCAGCAGTAATTTATTCTCTTGCCGAAGCTGATCCCACTAAGCGATATATATTCCTGCTGCTGTACGTCTTAATCGCACCTTCAAAAAACCTGTACCATCATTGCCTTTGATCGTCTGACCCATTAAATCATTCTTCACACTTCTGAACCCTCACTCTAAGACGAATATTGCAACGATGTCTCCCAAGGAGACCATGCTCGCAGTCTTGCTACTTGCGACTTTGTCGCTGGCTGCGCCAATTTCCAGTTCGATTGTCCCTACACCATTGATACGCGCCCTAAAGAACTTACCCGTATACAGAGCAAACCGAACCTCCTCAGAATAATGGCGATAGTTGTGCAGCTCAGTATAATGGAGTGCAACCCATGGATGCTGCGTTCATATGTGTGCGCACTTAATGCTTCTATCCTGCTATCGAACGCCGAGGTTCGAGGCTGAAGGGAAACTAGGCACGGAACTATGTAGCACCAATCAATGGTCATCTACGTAAAGGTGTCTGAGGCTTGCTTCGATGTGGACTCGTGTCTTTTGGTCCAAGTCGTCACCGGCGCGTAGCCAAACTCAATGTGCCTGGTGGATATATGTTGACGCCTTGGAAGGATCGTCATGGGTAGATATGCAATGAACCGGTCAACTCTTGTTCGGCAATAACTGTGCCGCATTCACACATACGGTTCCCACAATGATTAGTATTCTCGGAGAACAAGTTTCGGGATCAACGGTTGGCCCCAACTTTCGGCTCAAGTAGAAATATGCATCGGTAACAAATTCGCATGGGTGCATCAGCTTATTCATTCACTCAATATGCTATCAACATGCTATAGAACGTGGTCTAACCATAAAGAGTATATGATCTTTGGGCCGGTCGGCAAACCTTTCTCCCGCGTCCAAATAATAATCCCGCTCAACCACAAAGCCACCGGTCTCATAAAGCCTCTGTGCCACTTCAGTACTCTCCACCATGCTCTGGGAATAATGTTAGAATGGATAAAACGTCAAAGTCCCAAGCACATACCAGTGCGCGTTTCTCATCCGCCATCCGGACTCCCCAGCTTAACAATACCTTCCCAGCACCTCTTTGTTGGTGCTCAGAAAATACGACCAGGATGTTCAAGACTAGGTCACGTGTTAGTAATTGGTGCGTATGTTCACAGGGCGTTCGTTGTGCGCATACTTATGATTGGCAGGTCATTCTCACGTATCAGTTTTCTGCGATCGGCTACAAGAGACCGATGCATGGCCTGACAGTACTCCTTTTCTATCTGACTCGGCCAAGTGCCTGGTGGTCCGTCCAATGCTGTCTCTGGCGGTTTTGCTTCCTCGATGAGAGTCCACAGAGCGAGGCCTACAGATTGGGCCGACACGGTGTCAACAACCTTGATCCAATGGGTATTCACTGCAGCAGTTTTCATCGAACGAAATCTTGATGCTATCGCTTTGTGGCCTGCGGGGGTGCTGTGACTGGGATACAGGGCATTAACGAATTCGTAGCCGTTTCCGAAGGCAGAGAACATGCGAGGCACGATATCCTCGAAGTCCTCATCCTGAATTTGCTCAATCTTGTATGACATGCTTTGTAGATAACGGGGTTGGAGAGTGGAATGCTGCCCAGATTATTATATGTGTCGGGCTTGGAGAGCTGATAAGACTTGTGGGAAAGTTGAATAAGCTCAACTGAAGAACAGTTGTTGAACGATCGTCGGACTGTGAATGACCTTACCCATGGTGACTTCATATATGCAGTGATCTTCCTTTTGAAACGTCATTTCTTCAAATCGTCCGAGCTTATATTGCGTACAGTGGCACAGCTTTGAGCACACAACAACTAAAAGCAAACGGACAAGGGTTGCGGGTACCTGCTAATGTCCGTCGGTTACGGTTAAATTCAAATACGTTACATGGGACCCGAGTACTCGGATTTCTTTTCTTCAACCAATCAAAAATGATCCTCTATCCATGTTTGCTTATGACCACACATCTACAGGTACCACCTTATTAGCCCTTGCAACAACGTAATCAAGACGTAATTTACGCCATTGCTTATTCCGACGATTAGCTCTGACCCTCGCTCAAATTTGTACCCATATCCGCCGTCGCATTGGTTATGAAGTCCAGCTCGGTGGATCCATTCACAGGCCCCTTATGTACCTCTCCTTCATTGACTTCTGGCGATCCAGTTGACGAAGGTACTTTGATATCTTGTGCTAACACCGAACCGCTAGGAAACCGACTTGACGAAGTAACAGTCTTGCCGTACGCTACTGTGAATCCAACGCCACGGCGCACATCACTCGTCGTCCACCCTTGTTGGAGGTGTTCCATCAAAACTTTGAGGAAAGGAATGCACGCCATGAGGATGGAGGCATTCATGCAAATAGCCATAGTGATTGCAACGCCGACTTTGTTCTTTATGCTGGGTGATGGGTATTCGTGGCATTCTCGGAAGATATAGATCAGTCGGAATGTAACGGGAATGACGATTCTGTGCCCTCTATCAGCTATTGAATCACAAATGATGGGCGAATAACGTGCTTACATGATCTTTGCCGAAAATACTACAATGAGTATGTACTTTGTGCGTGGCATCTGGAGTGTAAAAACGATGATGCACTGTATGAGGGTGAGCGTAGCATCTATAAATACGCTCAACCCTTCGATAGACGCCCATAGGACTGCCTTTAGGAGTATTAGGAGAGCTTCATGGCTATTTGGTAGAGCCATACTTGATTTATACAACGACCAGTATACGTACGCCATATCGCGGGTGGGCTACATTGAAAGATAACCACGAAGAGGGCTGCTCTATGGCAAAATATCAGTACTCCAAGAAGTTGCCTTCCAGCTGTTACTATTATATCTTAGCATACTTACAGTGACCATGTTATGCTGAATGCAAAGCTGCCAAGCAGAGCTTTTTGTATGTATGGGGATGGATGAAGGCTAAGCGCGAAGCAAAACCCTGCGCTTTTGGCACAAGAGAGCACTAGAAGGTAAAAGACTTGGGAAGTATAATATAGCTAGAACTATCAGAGTCAATCCTTAAATCTTTTGCTTATTCTCACCTTCTCTGCGGTGATTCTCTCACCAAGCGACGTTGTATTCTGGTCTCGAGCTAAACCTCGCGATACTTGTTGTGAAACCGCAATGGTTTGGACAACTGCGAAACCCTCGGGATAATCAGAAGAATTCTCACATAGTAAGGTAAGAGACTCACGAGTGCAAGTGCTAAGAAACCGTCGTCCGCGTGTAAGCTTCGCAATTTAATGCGATCTTTGTTCCGAACAAGAGTCGTCAAAATTTTAGAAAGTACCGCGAACCCAGATATAACTAAACAGACCCAGATTACGATGTTCACATTTGGTCCGATGGTGGTATTCCTGCCGTCCATTTTAGTTGCGTATCGATTGCAGGACACTTGTGCGATGTGAAGTGAGGCACGAAGATATGTCAACAATAAGTTTGGATAAAGAGGCGAAAACGAGACCGTTCCTTGAAACGGTAGAATGTACTGACATACCCAGAATAGGTGTTTCATGCGTCGATTGGTAATGTGCCCGGATAAACATTCGTATTGAGTTGCGGCAGGGATCAGGGGGTGTCATGTCCTGTGGGCGGCGCAGCAATTGCGTGATTAGACCCAATGTGTGACCATACATCTCTGCATATACTGTATTTGTGGCACATACTAACCCACATCATGTCAATCGTCCCGAGCGGAAATTACCGCAATATATGGATGACGTCTTGAGTTCCCACGCCGCAATATGAGACCCCGTTCCCGGAACAAGGCAACCTGTGTGACTCTAACGTCCGACCTGATTCGTCTTTAATATACTAACGGCACCGCATAAGCGTGATAGTCACCCTTTCTATCCATTGACAGCTCCACCCTTAGAGATAGGCAATGCAACCTTCGGTGACCGAAATCTGCGAGACGAAAAATTGTGCACAGATACTGTAATCGAACGAAGGATTCGGGTTGCTAAGTAAGGTGTCACTTGATCCCTTGGAACAAGCCTCCAAATAGCCTTCAGTAGCTTATGATGCCCCTCCTCAAAGGTTTGTTGATCTAGTCGCTGGTAGGTATCCAAACCTAGGCTCACGCTACAACATCACCGAAATGGTAGACTCGACAGCTAAACGCCTTGCTTCAAAGAATTCGGACGTCACCAGCACCGGCTTAGAGTCGAGTGCGAGCGTATATGCGCACGACGATGAGCAATTACTTGCACATTTCGGGAAACGGTCACAGTTTCGGGTATGCCTTTTGTGTTGAGCATGTTATAGCGCTTACAGGACCAGAGGAACATGGGCTTGATTTCCGTCCTTGGACTAGGAAGTACTTTGTGTAAGTGTTATTCTAGGATTCTATCAGAATGAAATTATCATAACTGACTTTGCAGCTCTCACTTGGGAAGGTTCGCTTGTGTAGGTGCCGAAGGTTATGGTCAGTGTGACCGACTAGGCTTATTGTTTTAGTGGAATCCATCTACATCTCGTCAACGGGGGGTCTGCGGGTGCTATTGCTGCAGTACCTATCGTCACCATAGGAGTGCTTTTACAGGCCCTTGTCATGGCCGAGCTCGTCTCAATGTAAGTCTTGAACTGTCAGTTGCTCTTCATTTGCTTAATACTAACCCGATGGAAGGATACCCCTATCTGGCGGTGCCTACAACTGGATTGCTATTCTAGCACCGAGAAAGCTCAGCAATTTCCTGTCCTACGTCAGTGGCTGGATTCTCGTAGTTGCATGGCAGGCCGGCAGTGCCGCCATATCGTGGTTAGTATCCGGGATGGTTTTGTCGCTTGTTCAGATGAACTATCCACTCTTTCATCTTGAGCTCTGGCATAGTGTTCTCTGCTTTTACGCCGTAATTGCACTAGCTGTCCTTTTCACTACGGTTCTTGGGCGCCTGTTCCCAAGCCTTGAGGCTGTTGCTTTTGTAGTGCATGTTCTTGCCTTCTTTATTATCCTTATAGTCGTCGTTTACCTGGCTCCAAAATCCGATGCTTCGACTGTATTTGGAACGTTTGTTAACGGCGGCCAATTCACAAGTAACGCCCAGTCTGCCATAGTGGGTGCCGTAGGGACGATGTTTGGCTTCAACGGTACGTCTTATATCTCGCTCCAATATCTATGATCTTGAACCGCAAATTTCTCCCATCGATGACAGATGCAGCGAATTCTTATTTCTAAATTCTGGACCTATCTAGAGCATTTTCAAACTTTGAATAATACAGGTGCTGACCAAAACAGGGATTGATGCTGCTGTTCATATGGGTAAAGTGGCTTTGCGTATATTCTGAACTTTGTCAGAAATACTAACAATTACGTAGCGGAAGAAGTCGAGAATGCTGCAGTCGTAATACCACGAGCGCTCATAATAACCGTCATCCTCAGTGGCACAACAGCTTTTGCTATGCTTGTTGCAATTCTGTTCTGTGCGGAATCAGGGGAAGATGTTCTATCTTCACGGATGTCTTTCCCCTTCATCTCCATCTTTCTTCAGATGACTGGCTCCAAGTCTGGCACAACAGCTCTAGTGCGTTTCAAATTAGTGCATCGGTTGTTTTAGAATACTCACCAACCACAGGTATCTATCATCGTCACATTAGCTATATTCGGAGCTATCGGTACACTTGCGACAGCTTCACGCATGCTGTGGGCCTTCGCGCGCGAAGATGGTCTCCCTTTTTCCAGATATATTTCCAAGGTACATGCCTCCCTCGATCATGTGGACTATAGTCGCTAATAACGCAAAGGTGGAAATGCGATCAGCGCTACCGTTATGTTCAATTGGGGTTACTGCAGCCATATCCGTAGTCTTGGGGCTTCTCAACTTTGGCTCCCAGACCGCATTTCAAGCACTCCTCAGCCTAACAGTTGCCAGTTTCTATTCTTCATTCCTTCTGGCCGCTGTTATCATGCTATATAGAAGGCTGCGGTTACCTTCATCCGCGATAAAATGGGGGCCTTTCAAATTGGGCCGAGCAGGAGTACCTGTGACTGTTGCTGCAATTGTTTATACTGTGGTCGGTCTTCTGTTTTCATTTTGGCCACTGGTGTCTCACGTTGGTCTCACAACATTCAACTGGTCTTCCGTTGTGTTCAGCGGCATTCTGGCGCTCGCCATGTTATGGTGGGTCATTCGGGCAAGATTCGTCTACAAGGGTCCCAAGACGGAAATCGATATCGAACGTTGAATCGTAACTATACCGAGGATGGTTTAGGGGGAAGTGGCTTCGAAGCGACTGCTATACAATTTGACATCGTATGTAGACGTTGAAGCGGCATCGAATATCCATTAATAGTAACACTGAGTCGTCTTTTGAGAACCTGTATGTGATCGAACCCGTCATTGGATCTCTTCACACGGATCAATAACTGTTCGTTGCAACATGCCCTACATTTGGCGTTCCCTTGTGCATATTTGTGATTCCCGAAGGCCGGCTAGCGTGCGCGGCGCTAGTCGGGTTTGCCAGACCGTGTTGAATTTAGCTTGTGACGCCCAGGTTTGCCCCTTGAAGCTAAAAACACAACAACCTCCAGTCCACTTATTATGCATAAGGGTGGCTTGTTATAGAAAGACACTTAGTGGTAGACAATGATTATAAGATATGGAGACTACAATGCTAAAGCGAGCGTTTAAAAAAGCTTACATATGTAGAATAAGGTATAAAGTTAATAATTAGAATAGAACTTGGAAGTTACCACTGCTTAATAAGAGCCACTTAGCGCGGGCTGAACATGACCCACGTGAAGAAGGCAAGCGCATGCGAGGCGATGACGCACGGACGCGGCCTGCAACCTCGTCCGATCAATCACATCTCTCCAGCAAAGACACACACGAGCACCAGCAAATCGACTGCTTGCCCTCTTTTCACTGCACATCTTCCTCTCACAAGACCTCGCACACCATCTCGCTTCCATACCCGCGTCCCGTACCACCCCCGCGCCAGGCACACGATTCAACCGCTGATTCGACACCCCCACCCGCGGATCATTCTAGAAAACGACATATAACAAGAGGCGATGGCAGGCTCTTGGAACTCTCGCGACATGTCAAACCCAAACAACAACATGGCCATCCGAACATCAACACCAACATCAGGCTCTCGCACAGTCACGCAAACGATCACACCACCACCCGTCCTCCGCCTCGGCGCCGCATCAGGAACACTGCGCCTCCGAGCCGAACCAGCGGAACGACGACATATACAATGGGCCGAAGACGTGGTGGACAACGAAGGGTTGGGTCGGAAATCGTCCAAAGGTAAGGTTCCATCGAACTGACACACGTCCTCAACCACTAATTGTCTAACTAGTTTGCTGTATATTCCACAAGGCGCGCGAAGTAGGCGAGTCGTCGGACGAATCGAGTTCAGACTCTTCGAGCGACGAGGATAGTGATAGTGAGGCGGATAATAGCACCGCGAGGGCTGTTGGGGGAAGCAAGAAGGGTGGGAAGAGGGGACGACGCCCGCATGAGCATGAGCATAAGGATGGGGATGGTTGCGGCGACGAAGCAGGGAAGAAACGTCAGCCTAGGCGGAAACCGAGCCCGAACGCGTATGAGAAGATGCCGAAGCAGAAGAAGTAGGCGATAGATACCCGCGAGACGACAACAGTTATTTCTTTACGACTTCACGACAGACTTGGCACGGTCCAGTCATATTTGCGAGCATCACGAACTGAGCGAGTCTGGCGCTCATCATACAGTAGAGAAAAGAGAGGACAGAGCAAGCAGTATTTGCATGGCGGTATTGTATTGCATGCTAGACGATAGATGCATTAGCATTGCGCGTCGGAGCCTACTGGATTCGTGTACATATTTCATTCAATTGTATGCAACAATGTCTACATACATCAACAGCAGGTCGACCTCCCGTGCAAATTTGCAGTCCTTCCTTGCTTCAGCTCGCCACACGCCACCACCAGACTTCTATCTTACAAATCCGCGAAGTGCAGAATCTTCGCACCCTCACAGCCTAACGATGCCATGATCGAGCTTACTTGCATATATCCCGCAGCATCGCGGCCATGCACAATCAATGCGCGCATGCACTGTCTTCAATGCTCGAATCGCATCAGAAACACGTACACCCGACCGATCGCCATGTTGTGCTATCATCTCCGTCGTCCTATTAGATTGTTTGCGCTCAACGCGCCTCTTCAACTCAACCTAAGCACCCCACTCACTCGGCGGCGCTGCCGGACGTGGATTGCGGCACCAGCGTAGGCGCATGCTGGGTAGGAATACGGACGAGGGTCTGGGGAAGCGGAAGGTCTGACTCGGGTTTCTTCTCTGCGTCTGGATCGTCCTCTTCTCTGGGCTTGGGAAGTTTGGCTGCGCGCAAATCAGATACTCGGTCTAAGATAACTGGTGAAGCAACCAAAGTACGACTTACTGGACGCCATATTGATAGCCCTCAGCACGTTATGCCAATTCGACAATACCGCCGCGACCGCTACACGCGCAACACGTCAGTCCCTAGTGTTATGCCACGCATACCCCACTTGCGCTGAGGGCACGCGGGGTAGAGAATCGCACCTTCTGTGCCACCCGAGAGCGTAGACAGCTTCTCGGCCAGCATCTGCATTTGGTCCGCCAGACCTGCACTGAGGGCCTGCAGGTCCTTGAGCGAGGCCAGTTCGGCTTTCTTTTCGGCGATGCGCGCGAGGAGCATGGGGTGTTGGCCTTGGGAGCCGCCGAGCGAGGTCGAGGTGCTGCGCAGATGCTGCGAGGGAAGGGAACGCGTTGGGTAGGACATCTCGGGTGTCTGGTTCGATGAACTGAGCGTGTATCGTGGATTTCGCAGAGGTGAGGCGTGCGCATTCGATGTTGAGTGGGCTTGAACGCGTCCCGCCATGTGCGCGGGTGCGGACCGGGGGTCATCTCCTTGCGTCCTAGCTCCGTTGCTAAGGAAGGGACGATCAACAAAACACAACACATCTCGGCAATCACGAACCGCGTAAGACCTCAACACCACGCACATTCGAACCGCACCACGCATTTCTTATACGACATACCTACACGCCGCTTATGGCGCGCCTTAATGAGCCGCCTATTGCGCCCCCGCCGCCCGTGGAGAGCAATGATGCCGAATTGGTGGCCGGTGCGCATGCCCGAAGATTTCACAATAGGGTGCTCTTACTGATGGGTTCGTGTAGTCAAACGAAAATTCTTGAGGCAGAATCGCGAGCTTGCAAAGTATGTGTTGCCGTTTGGGGCGCTTTGTTTAGATATGAAGACTAATGAGGCGAAAGGACAAATTCCCAACAATCGATCCGCATCCGCACGCTCGAAAACGATGCCTCGCGTCTCCTCGCCGAAAACCTAAATCTCCGCGAACAAGTCGTGCAACTCCAGAACACGCTCGAAGCGCATTCGCGTGCCCCCTCATTCAATGAAATCGATTCGGTGAAAGACCGGCTGGAAGCTAAGATGCAGGAGCTCGGAGGATTGGTCGCGGAACTGGGGCAGTTGAAAAAGAAAGATGAGGGGTCGCCGAGGTGTAAGGGTCAGGCTGCTGCGACGAGGAGGAGCCCGGATGAAAGGCAGTGGCGGAGTGGGCTTTGCTTGCAGGAGGTGGAGAATGCCATGCTGCCGACCATTACGGAGGACAAGTTCTATCCACGAAAGACTATGAAGTACGTTACTGCAGACGGGCATCTTTCAAGAGAAGAGACATGTGATGGAATGAAAGCAGAGCTAATTGTTTGCAGTGCGGACGAGATTCGCGATATGGATGATAGTCAGAGCCCGGATCTTGGGCCGCCGCCGGTGTCGCGCTTCGAGAGCGAGGATCCCATCAAATTCGATCCCAGCCCAATTCCCGAGGAGCACATGGGAACCGCTGTTGAAGAAGGGGAAGCGCATCTACCTACCCATCTCGAAACGAGGCGGAAACGTAGGGAAAGCGGACCCCAACCTCGCTGCATGTTTGAGCCGCCTCCAGAGGAAGCAGAGGAAGAGCCAAAGAAGAATGTGCGAGCGGGTGCTAAGCGGAAGTTCAGTGTTCAGGAAGATGATGACAAGACCAAACCTCAAGCGGAGCCCTTCAGATTCAGTCGAAGAAACGCGGCTGCACAGCCTGACAGCACAAGCTCAAATGAACAATCTCGTCCACAGTCTCCTGACCGGCCAGTTCTCGGCAGCAGTAAGTTTCCAGCTACAATACTGTCTATTTTCTGCTAACAACGTCTAGAACCCGTCAATATCGACCCAGTTGTGTCGCCAAAGAAGCAACGCTCCGCCACAACAGACAAACCAGAAAAGAAACCTCTGCCCAAAACCAATCGCGCAAGGCTCACCATAACCCGAAATGTTCTTCCACCACCTTCACACATCGACATACCCGAGCCCATCCCCATTACCGAAATCATTCTCGACTCACTTCCACCCAAGACACCTGCCCCAGACGATATCTTCTCGCCCCCATCCACCGAGCCCTCTACCGCACGACCAGAATCCAAGGACACTCCCCCTCCGGGAGATCTAGCTCTAGGCAGTCAAAGTGGCATAGGTGGTCGCCCGTCTCGCAGAGTTCGCGCTCAAGTAAGCTACAAAGAACCGAGCTTGAACACGAAGATGCGTCGACCTGGGAAAGAGCTTGTAGATGCGGTATTCTCTGAGCAAGGCGGGAGAACGAGTGCAGAGCCGCAGATGGCGCCCTTGACGGCGGGAGGTGTGAGCATCAAACAAGAGCCTGATGATTCTGCGTGGAAGCCTTTGGGCGCTATTGGAGGTCGAAATGTTGAGGAAGATGGCGAGGTAGGAAGTCCGCTCAGACAGAAGCTAGACCGGAGGGAAGGTGGTCAAGATGCAAGGGGAGATGCACCTCGGTTGAACTCCGTAGCGGCATCTCATGCGATATCGGCGTTGATCGAAGAGACAAGGCGGAGGTCGCTTGGTACTAACGGCTTGCCTTCCGCGAAGGTAACGTTCGAACCGCCCGAGTCCGTCTCCAACCCGACGGCAGGCAGCGATACTAAGACGCCCGCTGTGAAACTGGACAAGAAAAACGACCTCGCTATCTTTGACTTCAATGAATCTTCCCCGCCCGTCACCGTCGAACCTTCTACCGCCACGACAGCAAACACAGCCGCGTCATCCCGCTCGCGCATCGAACTCGCCAAAGCAGCCCGCAGCGCAAGGCGCCATTCCGCCCTTCCCGCACCTATGGCTTCCGCGACTGAAGAACGCAGAGCGGAAAACTCTATCAAGCAAGATGGTGGCCAGTCGGCAGCACACAAGCGGACGGCGAGTGGGTCTGTCAGGAGTGCGAGCACTTTGAACTTAGTGCCTGGGAAGAGTGCGGCGCCGACAAGAGAGAAGGAGCGGATGAAGAGAGGTGCCGGCGCCACTGTTGGTACTGGTGCCAGTGTAGCGGGCTTGGTCGCAAGTGCGAGTAAACTGAACCTGGCAAGCAAGGTTGAGGGCGATGGCATGGGGACTCGAGCTGAGAGAGCGGCTACGCGGCGGAAGAGCATGATGCTATAAGATGGTGAAGTTACAGCTTTTGCTGAGGCGATTCGATGATGATTGTGTATTTGGGCGTTGTTTGAGTGGTCCTTTTCCATAGCGACGGCGTTTGCGATATGATACCTTGGAGCGCTTTTCTCATTCATTTATTCGTCCGGAAGGAGATCTTGGAACAGTCCAGCTGTAGCACGTTCGTTGAGAAATTTAGCTTGGTGCGAGTGTATCCGGATAGATATTGTTACTCCACATGCTCGTCTTCGTCGCTGACCTTGTCCTTGTCCTGCATCGGATGAAGGCAATACGATGTGAAATTGCGAGGATTTCGTACTTCAAGTCCCCTGATTCCTAACCCGCAACCTCTCCAACTCCCCCAGATCCACGACCCTCAACTCCCTCCTCGCCCACAGCACAACCGCAAGTACAAGCCCAGGCAGATACCCCCCGCCTATACTCAAGCCCTCGCTCCATTCCCTTCCCTTCCACAATTCAAAGATAGCTAGGACACCACAAAGAGCCGCATTGCCAGGGACAATATATCTCGCCAGCGCCTCCGCTGCTTCCTCGGACAGATACGGCACGGGCCGTCTTTGAGCGCTACCACTGGTACTCGGCAAGCCGTCTGCGCCCCGTGCAATCCCCTTTCCTTTCCCCTTCCCTTTCCCTCCACCACTGATGCTCTCCCCGTCGAGGTTGATGATATTGATGCGCACCGGTGGTAGCGGGAGGTAGTACAACGCATACGCGCTAGCGAGGAAACTCGCTATCGCCACTGTACTCGGTATAATCGTGCCTAGTCTGAAGAGGAGCGGGAGGTAGAAGAGTACTGGCGCGAGGGGAAGGACGAGAAGGAAGGTGGTGTAGAGGTGCGTGGATGAGGTGTCTTGCGTTGAAAGGGTGGAGAGGAGATGGGCTTGGTCTGTTTGGATTGTGTCAGTTGAGTGGGGAGAAGAGACGGGAGGAAGACAATGTGTACCTTGTTCATCCATTCCTTCCTCTACAGCATCTTCATCGTCCTCGTCCGCTGGGTAGTTAAAAGTCTTCCGTAGACGCGTTGTTTCGGAGCGGAGGGTTTCCATGAGTGCTTCTTGGCTCTGCGCGTCGCGTGTAAGGTGGTGTCGCAGTAGTGTGGATCTGTCACACCATAAAGTCGGCGGCCGAGTGGTTGCGGAAATGTGGTCTTTTGGGGGTTTTGTAGGCTGCGAGGTTTGGTCGCGGAGATATTTGGCTGGGTTGGTTGACGCGCCGGCCGCGCCCCGCGGTGACGTTGCGGAGCTTGGACCATGCGTTGGACCCTGGACTGCTTTGGGGTTAGCCTGTGGGGTCCAGAGAGTTGTGTCGGCATGTCATACGACCATTAGAAGATATTATGTGCCAGCCTCGACGCAGACCGGCTGCGCACTGTGGTAGGTAAAATGCGAAAGTTGCAAACAAAACATGTCGTGTGAAACGTCTACATATGATACTGCATCACCGCAAACTAGAGGTGACTTCTATAACCCTTCTCTACTTCTTTACACCTATCGCTACATCCTGATACTAAATCCTGACTGACTTCCGTGCGTGTTTAAGCCACGGCCGCGATTTCACGTTGCGCAAACTAGAGCGATCGCGTCCTGCGTAATAAGCTTGACTACCCCAGTATTTTTTACAGCGATGTCATCCAAAACTATTTCCAAATATTCAGTAGTGCTCAGGACATCCTTGACACTTGCAATGCCCCATAATGAATGTTAGCATTGACTAGGAAACTTTGCAAGCCGCCTTAGGAAACAACAAAATAGGTAGGTTTAATATTACTTCATCTAGCTAACGCTGTGCAATAGAGCAAAAATAGCTTGAGCGCACTAGTAACGGACTGACTGATGGTCCACAGATATTTTAACAGGATAGCCTCGTCGCCGATGTGATCGTATAGTTCTTCGGCCTCATCGACTATCTCACATATACAAGCAGAGCTATATTGGGAGGCTATGGGAAGTGCGTACACCCTTGAAATGACTGGCAAGCGTACCAGCCTGCTCGTCGTCTGGGATAGTCATGCCGCTTATCTGCGTAGTAGCGATATTGGTTGTCTCACTAAAGTCTTCCAAGCCCTTATTATTTTCAGAGTGATAAACTTTTCTATCTCCAGTATTACCTGAGATACTGCATGGCAGTTATCCCCTCTAGCTCAACCTGTCAACCTGCGTAAACTAGAAATGTACGATAACCCTGAATAGACATGCTACTACGCGGCATTCCACCCCGAGAAATTCCGACGGGTATATGCATGTGTCAAAAGCTACATACCGAAGCAGTGGCGGCTCGAGGCTTCTTCTCACTCGGTCCATACCTTTACGCTTCGCGTATCGGCTTAGTCGGAAATAGACACGCCACCACCATGCATAGAGACATTGGCGGACGTCCACAGTTCGTATTTCAGATTGACTGCTGACAGTTTTGGGAAGCCCGAATGTTGCTGTGCCGCATTGGCGCCTTCGCAATCGTCGTAGCGAAGCACGGATTTGGAGAATTCATGTAGGTTCGGACACTAAGATCACATTAGGACACGCAGTACATGGTGCATCTGCACGGCCCAAGGGGCCAACACTTGTCATACACATGGATGAAACGGCTGAAGGTCAGAAGCATGTCGTGTCATTGGCTATTATTTACGAAATTGGCGCCATGTCTTCCCTCCTTCCCTTCTCAATTTACCCGCATGGAACATTTGGCCCCCGCGCGGCACGTTTTACTGTAGCGACGATGAAGAGCATTATTAAAATTCAGCGCCTCCTCGCTTTTTTGGCACACTTGTCATTTTTGCGGTTTTCGAGCTGCATTGAATTATTACAAACTTCCATGGTTCGCATTTTGTTTAGCTGGGCTGTCTTCTGGCAATACCAAACCCGATCATGGCCATCATGGAGAATCCCCGCAAATACGCGCACATTCCCAGTCTCCATGTCATAAACAAGCAGTTGCTAGCTCCGAATAATGACTTAGAAAAACGCTTCTTGTGTCTTGGGTTCCAGGAAAAGCTCAATCGACGCTGCAGCGGATCGGCGCACTATTTCCCGGTGTGGAGGACCGGTATGATGAAAGCGGCATCTGATGCACTGGAAAAGACAGAGGTATCCGAGGAGGATTTTGTTTCAATCGCGAGATCTCTATTTTGCGGTTATGATGATGGATCTACGAGATTTGGAAGTTTCAAAGCTCATCTGCAGCGGCTTTGGAGGGATGCGGATGCAGATACGCAAATCGTCTTTCTGGAAGCAATCAGACAGGGCCACAAAGATATTATCAATGGATGTTCAAAATCGGGGAGTTGTCCCGTGGAGGACATCGAATATGCTATTAAAACGGAAGCGCTCGGAGAAGACGATTTAACGCAAATACCCAACGGCGATCGCACCAACTTCCAAATTGCTGCATATGACTCGAAGCAGCACCCCTTCCTGGTTTCATTTCGCGAAGTAAGTCTCTATAACCTGGTAACATGCCATTTCCGTTGAGCTGATCGAAAATACTTGCAGTCGCTACCAATTGAAACGCAAGCAATGTATGACACGTCCCACGCAGACGGCCGCGAATCGTCCGAGCCCGACGCAAATACTTCCGACGTATCGGCCGCTATTCAAACGCGGTCCCAATTAGCGACCGATTCCCTGTACTTAGGAAACGTTGGCCAAAATCATGAGATTGCTGACAAGAAGACGTCCGAGCCAGGACCGTCCAGCTTTGATCCCGGTGTGGAGGTAACAAATAATTCACTTGATCATCAGCTATTTGGTAGCGCCTCTCAAACGAGAAGTTTCGAGGCTACCAAGAGCCGCAGCGACAAGATATTTACCTTCAACGGTAAGTTTCCAAAAGTTCAAGGAGACGTTTGAGAGGCTAATAGTCAAGCAGTTGAGGGCCTTGACTTTAAACTTCAGCCATCACCAATTGTAGTGGCCACAAGCCCGAAGCCTGGGGCATTGGAGAATACAGGTTTCACTTTTCGCCATTTCAATCCTGTAGCAAAGGATTCAGCTTCAATGAAGGGGCCAGACTTGGCTGTCAACTCTTTGAAATCTTTTGAAAACGTCGAATTCTTCACACCGGCACCTAGGAGACCTCCACACGATGGTCCATCTTCACTTCCACCGCTTTTTGCGGTGACCTCTGAAGAAGTTCGGATTAAAGATGACCAAGAACAGAACACGCCAGACAGTATGATGTCAGGGTTCATTTCAGGCCATAATAAACCTGCGCAGACATCGGTTGAATACACGCCAACTCGGCCTGCGAAGAAGACTAGACGGATAGCGGAGAAGTCGCCTGAGATGAGGCATGGGGCATTCCAGGAATTGCGTCACCAGGAGTCTCCTAGTCCCACCCCGCCGACCTTCAACCCTACAACTTCTGACCAGATCTCTGCTCATGACGAAGAACCAACGGTGACAGCCACACCTCCTGCAAGGCTCGGAGTATCACGGCCAGATTATACACCGCGCAGCGAAACCCAAACGCCAAGAAAACCAAGCGCAATCGCACTAGCGATTAAGGATATTCTCCGTGAGCCGATAGATAATAGTAATAAGGGTTACATATACGTTCTGAGAGCGCCTCGGTTCTTCAAAGATTTCCCACCATCGCGAGATCGGGCCAAGCCAGAGCAGTGGGTCAAGATTGGAATCACTCGAAACATGGAAGAGCGCAAGAAAAGCCTGAGTGCACGGTGTGGCATCAGAGACTTGACCGATTGCGACGGTGTTCTCGAAGAACCTATGCCAATGCCACTGCTGCGTCGTGTCGAACGGTTATGCCACGAGGAACTTGACAACTTTCGGAGGCCTTTGGACTGCAACGAGACCGACACCGGATGCGACACTGTTCACAAGGAATGGTTCAATGTGACAGAAGAGGTTGCTATCAGAACAGTCAAAAGGTGGCTATCGTTCATTTCGCAGAGCCCATACTCTCGTCATGGCAACCTGCAATCTGAATGGGAAGACATGGTGTACGAAGGAGCGTACCTGAAGACTGATAGGAACGAGGACCTTGATCGTACTGATCAAAGATATCAGTCGTGGCTTGACAATGGTATTCAGCAACTTGAGACGAATGCAGCGGAGGAGAGATTGAAGAAGTTAAGCGTAGGGTAGCCCAATTCCAATTAATCCGTGAATGCTGCGGAATGGCGATTCCTAATCAGAATGCGAGTGTTGCAGACACCTTTACTTTGTACATCTCCTATCATGCTATCCGAGCAATAGTTTCCGGTCTCGCAGCTCACTTACTTGTTGAATTCGACTTTGTGAACGTCGTGATATCTGTAAGAGAAATATTGTGCAGTTCTCTCACTCGCGTTGGACCTCCAAACGTGCCCCTGTTCGGCTCGATAGAAGACAAGACTGACCCCCTAACGCCTCCACCTCCACCTACACCTCTTCAACCTTATCTATACCTACGCGGATACTCGAAATCCACCTTGTCTCCAACCATGGAGGAACCGCCACCTGCGAAGCGCCCGAAGCGCGAAGAGCAGTACGTCTCAATCGGGTAGAAGGATAATCTCCATGACTAACCGAGCATTGCGACAGGAACGACACGATCGAATTCCGAACTACAGAAAACGGCGAGCCTACAACCACAAAGGTGTTTAGAAAGGTTATAGCCTTCTATGCGCCGAAGCTCGTCAACATCCTCGAACTCCCGGGCGTGAAAAGCATCGAACTCACCGATGTATCACGCGTTACCATCATCTACTTGAACTTATGGCTTCGCATACGCTGGAACTATGACCAATCCAAGGGAAAGCTGCCGTTGGATCTCCGAGTTCAAGAACCGGACTGGGAGATGTTGGGGATAGATATCGATATCAAATGCCTACGAGAACTTCGAGAACAAGCAAAGAAGTACTTGTTTCACTCGACCAACACATTCGTCTTTGCTAAAACATACGGCGTCTCTCACCTGGGCGAAGATACTATCGATCGACTTGTGTCTATATTCCAGAAAAACGATGATCTCTGGACCTGCGTCGATCGCGATGTCGTCGAGCATGCTTACAAGCACACAAAAGCGGGGTCACCTCTGAGAAGAGTACTGGTAGATGGATTCTGCGCCCAAGCGAACAAAGAGGATCGGGAGAGAGTGATGGAGATGCCAAGCGCATTCGTGGTCGATGTTGTGGAGCGGAGTCTCACGATGCAGGGAGCATTGAGGCAGATGCCAACTGCTTGCGAGTATCACGAACACAAGACCGATGAGGCAAGGAAGACATGCGACACGAGGGTTTTTCCTCGCAGGGACAATGAATGAGCCTCATCATCATTATGACTGCTACATGATGGAGAGGAGCTGATTGAGGATTCGGCATGGTCTGCTTGATGCTCGGCTCTGCGTGTAAATTACCATAGCAGGGTGCACATATATGGTCGTCCCCACAACACTCTTCATTTGACTATTATAGAATTGCCTGATGTATAGTAGACTTTCCATAGAACAAGCTGATACCCACGCCGTAGTCAATCCCACCAGCTAGTTGGCCTGAATATCCACCGAACCCCCAGTAAGCCCACTAGCCGAAGCCGTAACAGTAATCTTCCCCGTCGCCCCAGGATTAGCGCGCACAATAGCCAACGCCCTCCCATTGAACGCCGTCCGAGTCAAAGACTGGAACACAGTCATGTCAGTAGGATTGCCGTTATCGGTCGTCACAATTTTCCCTGGACCAGAGATCGAGAACGCGATCGAGTTCATAGCCAGCGGGGCAACATCGCCCGTATTATCGGTGACAGCGACAGAGACAAAGGAGAGGTCGTTTCCATCTCCGCTGATGGTGGTTCGATCGGCTGTCACGTTGAGTTTCGTGGGAGTGTCAACCGTTCGGCGAGAGTCGGTTGCCCATTGTGCGCCGTTCTTGTATGCGACTACGCTGATGTTGCCGGGTTGGTATGTAGCACTGTCCCATCGGATACGGTATTCGCCTGCGCCCTTCTTCTTGCGGCCTTGCGACTTCCCATTGATGAACACTTCCGCCTCGTCTCCGGACGTGTAGACATGAATAGGCGTGACCTGGCCAACGCGATCGGGGAAGTTCCAGTGAGGGAGAATATGTGCCATGGCGAGGTCAGGGCGCCAGCGCGCTTGGTAAAGGTAGAACCTGTCTTTCTTGAATCCAGCCATGTCGATGATGCCAAAGTATGAGCTGCGGGATTGATCGTATGGGGTCGGCTCGCCGATGTAGTCCCATCCGGTCCACACGAACTCGCCCCCTACGTAGGAGTACTTGTCTTGCATTTGGAAAACCTTGTCCGGGGAGGTGCCCCAGCTGGGTCCGTAAAGGTCGTACGCGCTGACATATCTGCGAGTAGAGTCTCCGCCTTGTCCGTTGCTGTTGCCAACGACTGCGGCGTTACCGCTCGTGATTGGAAAGATGAATGTGCCACGCGTGCTGAGCACGGAAGATGATTCGGTAGTGAAGATGAATTTGTTGGGGAACTTGGTGCGGAAACTTGGGAATGCGCTGTTTTGGCTGGTACCCCCGCCCTCGCCTTGGTAGTTGAGGCCCTCGAGATCCATCACTGCCGCCACACCACTATTAGCTCCTGCACCGTTCATTGCCATCGTGACTGGGCGAGACGAGTCTTCCGCTTTGGGAAGGTCGCGAAGCTCAGTGCCTGTTGCAGCTCCCTGCGAATTGCCCTGCTCAGGGATCTCGTTCCCAACACTCCATGCGACAACAGAGGGGTGGTTGCGGTCCCGCCTGATGAAGTTCCTCAAGTCTGGCTCATGCCAGTCCTTGAAGATCAAGTGAAAGTCGTGGTCCACTTTGGCAGTGTTCCAGCAATCGAAGATCTCGTCTAGAACGAGCAACCCCAGACGATCGGCAATTTCGAGGTATTATGGGGCCGGGGGGTTGTGCGAAGTACGAAGGGAGTTGCTGCCCATTTCCTGTAGCATTTCTTGCTGGCGCTCAGCTGCTCGGACGTTGAAGGCAGCTCCTAGTGATCCGAGATCGTGGTGATTGCAAGTTCCTTGGAAACGCATTGCTTGCCCGTTCACAATGACGCCTTTGTTCGCATCAAATGTTATTGAACGGATACCGAAGGGGGTCTCGTAGGTGTCGACTGCTCCGGACGATCCTTTGGGTGAAATAGTTGTGACGGCCACATACTGGTTAGGCTTTTGTTTCGGTGGTGGTCCCCACAATTGTGGGTTCGCCAGTGTTACGGTGCTGTTGACAGACTGCTTTTGCCCGCCTTGGACACTGGCTGTTCCCTTGGGAAATGTTGCCACTGCATTGCCAGTGGCTTTCTTCGAGATTGGGTCGTATGCGTAGACTGCCGTCGAAACATCCACGTTCTCAGTGGCATTTCCAGAGTTCTCGACCTGGACAGCGATGTTGATAGTAGCAGATTGGGCGGATACAGTTGGCGTTGTGACATAGGTACCGTAGTGCGCAACATGAACTGGGCTGACCTTAACAAGCCATACGTTTCGGTAGATGCCACCTCCTGGATACCAGCGCGACGAGTTTGCAGCATTGTCTAGTCTAATAGCTAATTGGTTGTCTCCGGACTTCGCATAGGGAGTGAGATCGAGGCGGAACGAGTTGTATCCATACGGCCATCCACCGACAAGGACACCATTGAGCCATACAGCCGCATACGAGTACGCTCCGTCAATGTCCAAGTAGAGCTTCTTTGTGAGGTCATCACCAGACAGGGAGAGCTTCCGGCGATACCACCCAACTCCATTTGACGGAAGTCTTCCCATACCACCGCTGATGCCAGGAGAATTAAAGGGCCCCTTGATGGCCCAATCATGTGGAAGATCGAGTGACTCCCAGGAGGCATCGTTGAAATTCGCCTGCACGTACTGCACGGTGCTGCCAGGAGGGGTTCCGGAAGGGCGCTGACGTTTGGTGCCGCTGATGTAGTCGTTCGCTGACGGGAGAATCCAGGACTTCATGGAGTCGTAGGACAACTGATCTGGATTAGATGTGAAACGCGAGAACTTCCAGCCCGCATTGAGGCTGCTGCGTTCGCGGCCTGCCGGTGCTGCTGCTTCTGCATCTGCGCGAACGACTTGGCGCGCGTAGGTAGTTTGAACAGCGAAAAAGAAAAAGAGGCTCAACAGCGCAAGGCCACGCGTGTTGTACGCCATGTTTGTGGGCAATTGCCTTTCCAATTGAAGCGGCGGAATGAAGATCGAGTTCCACGGGCAGCAGAGGCGCGCCGGAATAATCCCTCGAATAGTTACACCTCCTTCCCTCCAGACCGCAGTACTTATACAACAATAGAACGCATATGCTAAGGCACAAAACGGCCAACTCTATGCGGAGATAATACCAGATACTCAGGAACAGGAACATTTATGTTCCAGTGGTGGATCGATATCTCTTCTTCCGTCAATCATGCACAGCAGGCAATCAATTGCATTGGCCTTGCTTGTCGAATCTGGCAACTAGGGAGGGTCATCACGATGGGTGCGTAGATTAAACCATAATTGCACTCCGGATGAAGGTACTTTTGCCTATGATCCCTGGTATGTCGATGTCGCGAGGTCCTGATTGGTTCGTTGGCAGGTACTTGGGGAAGCTCCTCAAAGACAATGCGGGGTTACCGGGATAAGAGCGCCCGAACCCACTCATCTCTGATGCTCCATCTAAACTATTTCGTTGAGTTCGGTCTTGTTCCTCTCGCAGCTGAAAACGGTGTTATGAACTCAGTAGCGAACCAGTTATTGATCTTGCCTTGGACGTCTGACGAGATTCGTGACTGTGTTCGCGCAGTAGTATCCCGACTGATGCTTTTGAAGTGCGCGAGCAAGCTTCGAGCGAACCTGCGCAATTCGTTCTGGTGGACTATCTCCCACTGTGTATTGCGGCTCGAATTGAGTGTAGCTGATTGGATGGAGAGTGCCCGTGTGTCGACGAGAGCTTGGCGTTCGGGCAATTGAGAGCTGCGCCGTCGCTTCATTGACCTTTGAGCCTCGCGAGCTTGACCACGACCAATCCTAGAAGCGTCCAAGACTTCCTCGACGATGTCTGCAGCCCTCTCTTTCTTGCGTCCGTTCATGGCTAATCAGCAGTGATGACATAGTAGCAGTGACATGGTGACAGAATGTGCCCGAGATCGGCGGGATTGGCGATGTCGTCAGCACGTTGGTGGTGCACATCTTCCGCCTCGAACCGGACCCCGGACCAGACAGTCGAGTTGAGCAAACGAGTTGACCCAGACGATATCTCGATTGATTTTGGGATGGCTGCCCGAGCAGTTTGACCCAAGCTCGGGTTTGCGAAAGACGTTCCAAGAATATCCTTGGTGTCCACAACGGACTTTGCCGTTTCTCGAAGCCATAATTGAGTAATTTGTGACCATGAATCGGCTGAGGTTGTCCTTCTCTTCATTCAAGCGTGATCTCAATCGATCGATATTCGCCTCAACAAATGGCAAGGCCACCAGGCCGATGTCTCGCGCGTGAGTACCCCTAAATAAGTCGATTCGCCTCCTGGAATCCTCGGAGCCGGATATATTAGGATGGCCACGTGGCTGACCTCAGATGAGAGTAAGCGAGGGTGGGGACGAAGGAGGCGTAAGTACAAGAGCGATCGGTGTGAGATACGAGCAACGTGCGTTTGAACGTATGATGATCGGCAAGGAAATTGAGGACTGGTGGAGTTCGGGGGCTAGGGAGTGTGACGCGGAAGTCGCGGCTGGAATGAGGGTGACGCGAAATAGCCGATCGAGAGCTCTTCTCGAAAGGGGGCTGACAGCTTGGAATACGAGTGAAATGAGTGTGAAGAGATATGCGTCCACGACCATATCAAAAGTGGTGACACCACGTGCATAGATTGGGAAAGGCCATGCTCTTTCCTAGACTGCGCGTACCCTGTTAGTCATCCTCGCACACTCACACCGCCAAAACTTACAACCGCCAATTGATTTCCCGCTTTCCTCCTCACGGTAGGGATGCAGATCGCGAGAACATCTCGAAACAGCGCAGACCCCAGAAGCCTGGAACACTCTCGTTTCGCAGCCGATGAAGGGCGTGCGTCGCGATCTCGGCTGAAATGCATCGACCCAGCAATCACCTTCTGACATCTTCCACTACGGCGGATCGGGAGCTGTGCGATGTGCAAGTGTACGGCACAGTCAGTATATCGTCACGTCGCCTTATAGATCTACAGCTTGCGGTCAATATTCAGTCGCCAATTGCGGAGGCGAGGCTTGATCATGGCTTGGCCGCACCCCCGCCATCTTCCATGCCACGTCCTGAAGGAATGTCGGTCGCTGGCAGAGGAGTCAAGAGCTGACTTGATCCAGTGTCAAGGACCATGAAGCCGAACAAGTCCCGAAGTCCACCTCATTCTGCTCGAATGTGCAGGAGGCTTGGCTCAGTATTATCGTCGCCACACACGGCATAGGTAACCACGACCCATCGCTCTAGAAACACGGCTCTTCACCGAGGTTTTCCCACCGACTCATGACACGTCCGCGCCCCGCCGATTCGACTGTTCGCCGCCTTCATTTCGCCGCAGAAAAGTTTCTTCTACCTCACCGACATTCCTGACTCGCGCTAATGTTGCCCCGCTCCTATCATCAGCTTGCAGCGTCTCGGATTATACCACGAAAGATAAAGTAGCTCCATACGAAGCTGGACAGGGAGTAGGCCTGTAGGATTCGTCCGCAATATGAAAAGGCGACGTGGGTAGAGATGTGTTCCAGCAGGCTGCAGCAGCCATGCAGTCGGGGCGTCATCATCGATCCCTCCATCCTTTCGGATAAAGCTGCGCGTCAGTCGACATGCCTCTGCTGCAGGTAGATGAAACGAAAGAACCCCCTTTGTCTTTCCCTGATCAACGCCATGGCTTTTGGAATAGAAAGTACAACCGGCCACGGCGGACACGTCAGGAAAAGTCGCTGCCTGTGGTGTAGTGTGTTCGACGGAAGAGCTGTGTGTCGTTCGCGCCAGCGGCCCGCTAGAGAGAAGCAACTCGGCTGCCACGTGTCCATCCTGGGCTCCACGCGATGTGCCTTTTTGCGCGCATGACTCGTTCTTGCTACCGAATTGGCGGAAGATCTCCGCCACAGAACGACAGCATTGCGCACGGCGATATCAAGGCCCGACACTCTGTTTGCATTTGTTGAGGACCTGAGCATCAGCGTGGGCTGACATTTGCAGCGCCGGCAGTTGATCACGACAAGCCTACTAATCACCGCCCGATGAGGACCGAACTGGCTTGCACGAATTGCGAGTATACGTGCAAGGAATGGCAAAGTGGGAAAGTCGATGGCACTCGTTGAGAAGTAGTGTCGGAAATACAAAAGCACCACGTTCTGGCATCACGACACGTTTGGCAGTGTTTATTTCCACCGTTGCTAGCGTCTCGCGGGTATCTCGGTCTGGATGAGAGATCCGATTTTAGCCCCACGAGGACGACCAACCGAGGCGTTCGTGGATGGCTGGATTTTGTGAAGCATTGGCGGTTTCTGGCAACGGGAGCACGGGCGTACCCTTGTACGTTGAATTCCAAAAGAAGGAGAACCCTTTCTGCTTCACACACCGAGATCCCAGAACGGCAGACGGCGGCGCATCTACACGGCAAATCTGCTGGGGGCACCCGTACAAGCATGTGTTTGTGTGTGCTCCGATGAAACGTGGGGGGTAGTTGCTTTTGGCGCCTTGCGCGTGTGGCTACAAAGTTCGGAGATTTCAGCAAATGCACATGTCGAAGACTGAGGAGTATCGCCAGTCAGATGCGCGGACGTGCACAAGGCGCGTTCTGCCACATAACTCTAACAGCGAGAAATCATAAACCAACCCTTTTGCATGTCGACGGCGTGGCGCGATGGGCATTCACTTTGAAACGCTCGGTCCACGCCCACTCGTCTAAAGCCCCTGCATTGAGCGGCCGGATGAGCATAGTGTTGCGCGCCAGGCTGAATACAGATAGGCGAAAGTCGGCAGGCCAGAGGGTCCACGGGCCACAGCCAGGACATGCTTGGACGAGTGGATGTCTTGCAGGGAACATCCACATGTGGGCAGTGGGGCCTCGTCGCACACGTGGTAAAACGCGGCACAGGAAACTCTTCACCGCACGCCTTGAAGGTTCGGCCTTCGGCTGTTTGACTGATCTACCGCGGCTGCCCCCCTTCACGGCCGATCAGCCCGTACTCGCGTCAAGCTCAATAAGTGGCTGACCACGGTGGCAACCGCAAGGGAGTTGTTAGGGGCAAAGGCGTGACGATGGGCCACGTTGGCGACAAAGTGCTCGGCAGGCTGTCTTGCGCCCGGAAGCAAGGGTGCAACGTGGGCACGTTGCTGTGGCATCATCAGCAGAATCTCTCCGCGCCTCTCGGAACAGGTGATTTCGCGTTCCACAGCGGCTGGTGTCGGACTGACTCCACGCCGCTGTCGGACGCCGCCAGAAGCAAACAGCTGCCACTCATGCGCGATGCACTGTCCTTCGCCTTGAACGGTGAATGGTCGCCACCAGGCGTCGCACCGGAACGGGGCTGCCAGAGTCCCCAAAACGGCGGTGCAGCGCCAAAACCTGGTTGGCGCTGGGTGTCTGAGGAGCGCGTAACCAAGCTTTGCTGCTTCAGCGGGCAGCGGTGACACGCGTCGAGCTGCTGCCAGTGCCAGTGCCAGTGCCAGTGCCAGCGCCAGCCAGTGTCTGCCAGTGCCTGCCATTGCTCGTGGCCATGGCTGCATGCGAGAGCTGTCGGCGGCATGCGAGCGCAACGTCTCACGACACGGCGGCATACCAACCACGCACAAGATGGCTGCAGACCACGGCGATGGCGTGCAGCTGCCGACAAGACAGCGTGCAGGGCAGAGACAGCCCCCTCTTTCCGTCCTCCGTTTGTGTCGCCGTCGCCATGTGCGTGCTGCCCTGAGGTGCAGTAGTCTGGGCGGTGTCCATCCATGCCGGGGTCTGCGGGAGCGATGGCAGCAAAAGCCCCGAAATGCAGGATGGAGGCAATCCCACGACGGTGGGTTCGGCGCACTCGCCCCAGGGCCTTGCGGTGAGGGCGTCTGGAGTCGCAGTGCACGGCGGCCCCCCAGCAGAGCAGGCTGGAGCAGCTTCAGGTGAAACGCGCTCGCGTGGCAGGGCGGCGGGCGCTCGCGGGACAAGCGTGCGGGCTCATGGCGTGCGGTTGGTGCGGTAGGAGTGCAGGGGGCCCACGCTGCCAAGGGCTTATTCCCTCATGGCCATGCGGGCTCCCTGTTCCCTGCAACGGAGCCGGGCCCTTTGTCATCACTTCAAGCGGCCCAAGTGGGAGCAGGCGGCGCTGGTCACAGTCGCCCAGCGCTCAGACCGTCCAGCGCTCGATGGCACACCCTTGCTAGCCGTACCCACTCGCTGCTCCCTTCTGCGAAGTGTCTCTGACTGCCAGCCCGCAACCTCCTCATAGCCCGAACCGATGCCCACCACCACCACCCCGTTCTTGCCCTCGTCTGTCCACGCCAACGCCCCCGTAGCCTCTTACATCAAGCTGCCTGACTTCGATCCCCCGCGCCCGCAGCAGCCCCCGCGTGTCCAGCGAGCAGCAGCTTCAGGAGCCATCTCTGCGCCCTCGTTCACGCCCTCGGACTCAGTCGCACCTGCCGTCGTCCGCCGCATCTCCAAGACCGCCCGGCCCGCTCCAAAGACAGGCCCGCCTACCAACCGCCGCTCCACCCTCGCCAGCCGCTTCCCGCTGCTGCGAAAGACGAGCCGTGAAGACCGCGGCCACCTGCGAGCCAGCAGCACCACCTCCGCCTCGCCCTTCCACTCCACCGGCGCCCCGCGTGCCTCATCGTCTTCCTCGCGTGGTCTAGTCGACCGGCCCATCGACGAGCAGCACTCCGACGCCGTCAGCATCGCCTCGCTGAGTCCCGACACCGACACCACCAGTCTGCTGCCCAGCGACACGTCACGATCTGCCACCCCCGCAGCCTTCACACCACCTACACCGTCCGACAGCGAGTCGGCAGGTAGCAAGCTGGATAAAGTCCGGTCCGCCATTTCCCCCAGAACAGCCAAGGCAACCGACAAAAAGATGCATCAGACGTCGTCACGGCTCCTCCGCATGACGGACGATGAGCGGCCATTCACACGGGTAAGTACATTTATTTTGCATGACGCGGGAGGAACCAATTGAGGCTCCTTTCGACGGCGTCGTCTGGCACCCGCATATAAACAGCCCTAATGAGCTCGGGTATCTGCCACGTGGGCGAGGGAACCAATCCCAATTGAGGAACAGACATGTACCTCTACGCTGCCAACTTCACTCATCAGCCATGATCGTCCCTTACGAGCACTCGCTAATTGCTGCCAGGACTTCAAAGATCTGTTCTCGACGTTGATGGTCTCCTTGCCGCTTACGCCTCACCGCGTGCGGTTCAGGATGATCGACCACACATTCACCTCCGACGAGGCGATAACGAATCTCGGCTCCCTCAAATTCTCCCAGTCCAACCGCATGCCTGATCCCAAAGACTCCTCGCGGGTCGTAACAACTACCACAACAACCACCTTCTCCATGGCGAAAGAGATGGCACGCTCCGTGTGCCAGAAGTTTCTCGAGGCCAAATTTATCGAGTCGGTGGAGGGCAAGGTTGATTTTCAAAACAAGAGCTCCGTCTGGCAGCTCACGCCGAAAGGCATCCACATTCTGGAGCGCTTCTGCTCTCGCAACGGCATCCAGTCAGCTCACGTGAAAAACGTCATCGAATCTCCCCGCAACCCTCACCAGCTCGTCATTCTAGAGAGAAACACAGAGACAGACAAGCTTCACAATGACGAGCAGACGGTTGAGATCATCTTTCGCCGCTTTACAGGCGCCACCGCCAACGAGTCACAGTCCGACTCGGATTCCATCCACGAGTTCTCCAAATGTGACATCGGCGTGCGGACCATTAAGCACAAGCGTACCTCCAGCCGCCCGTACGAATACACCTTCAATGGCAGAAATGCCGCCGAGTGGCTTATGGATTGCTCCACAATGGTAGATCGTCGCGAATCCATCGAGATCGGCTCCATGTTTCTCCAGCTCAGACTCATTGCGCCCGTGGATTCGCGCGGTCCTTCAGAGAAGTTCCAGCCGCTGAAGCAGGTTCAGTACTACATCACCCCGCTCGGCGAACGCGTAGCTGGGTGGAGCCTCGCAGACGAAGCTTTGGTGGTCGCCGACCCGAACGCAGCCAAAGCCCGCGATGGAGCCACACGCGACTCCAACAGCAACCGCACGAATGTCATCATCCGCAACCCTTCGTGGCGCCTATTGTACCGCGAGTTTCTCAAAGACACCATGTGCGAGGAGAACCTCTCTTTCTACTTGGAGGTGCAGGAGTTCAACTCCCAATACCGTTCTGCTGTCAACGCAACTGGCGAGAACAAAATTGAAACCATTCGTGAGACACTTGCAGCGGCTTATGGTAAGTCACAGCACCCAGGACCTTGACTGGGAGTCACTGTCGCTAACATCGCTAGGCCTATACAACGCTTTCTTGGCTCCAGGCTCCCCGAACGAGCTCAACATTGACCACGCCCTACGGACCCAGCTAGCAACGCGCATGACCCGTGCTGTTGGCGATGATAATGCAATGATGCAGTCTCTTGTCGAAGTCGCTTCTTTATTCGAGAAGGCACAGAACTCGATATTCAAGCTCATGTCAAGCGTATGTTTCATCACCTCTCAACGGTAGACTTTACTCACCGTTACATCAGGACTCTGTACCAAAGTTTATCAAGCACCCGAAGTACGCAAGCCAACTCCGCGGCCTCGATGCCGCTGCCGCTGCTGCGTACGCCGCCTCGACCGGAACATCACGATCATAGGAGCCAAGCCGTGCCGACCCGCCTCGTGTCTGGCTCTCGCTTATCGAACTCCTTCCCGCCTTTAGATGACCACCATTCAGTCCACCATATCGGGCAGGTGCTCACCAGATGAACGGCCGATGCATTATTCCCCCAATCATCTCTAACAAAGTGCATACTCTTCTATTCTAGATATCGGCGTTTATCCGGATGGGTCAAAATATTACAGCATCGGGGTGGCCTTCTGTTTGGAATCATAATCTCTACAGGTGGCATCGATCCTCTCCGCTACGACCAGATGGTCGCTGTGATGGGCATCACGGCATGCCGATCCTTGTCAAACACGATTGATCCGAATTCGCCGCGGCTGTAACCAAGGATATTGGATCTGGGCCCGGAGAATTGGAAGCTCCTGCGGATTTTCATATTTACGTTACACTTCTTGGCCTGTGCGTGCCATGCATTGAGCATGGGCCCCGAGGTTGCACAGCCGAGGTCGTCGATGCGGACCGGCTTGCCGTTTGCGCAAGAAGATGTAGAGCGCAAGTCGAGTTAGACGAGGGCGCGATATTGGCGTGTTTTGACTTTCTTTTTCACCTTTTCACTTCTCGCAGCTTTGGACACGATTGCATTGGTTAGCGTAGCGGTCGTGCTTTTCCAAATACTGATGTATGTTAATTGGAAGGTTTGGATGCGCGTTGGTTTGGCCGTGCATTGGATGCATGGGTTGATAGATTGGGGTGGTTACTTCGGAATGGAAAATTATTCATCCATCTTGGGTATATATGGTTACGTGCGTTTTGATTGTAGTGGTGACATGCTACATTTCCCTCTTTGGGACACTTCGATGCGATTCTTCAGGCTGTGACATTCATGGTATGAAATCATCCGCGTATGAAATCGTCTACCTATATTTTCGTAAACAGTTGGGAGATCTAATACCGAAAATTGACACCTAGGCTGCCAAACACGACACTGCACAAGCCCCATCCGGCAACCCTCGGTATCCCAAATCCATCTCCACAATTAACTCCAGTGCAGCGCCTCCAACGGCGCCGATATCCGTCATCGTACGACGTCTGCAATGGCGGCGGCCCCCGCAATGCTCACGTTGTACGTTCGGCGAGGGGCTCCGGCGACTGTGATTTGCGCGGCGGGTATGGCGCTGTTGAGGTTGGATTCCGAGGCCCCGCGGAGCTATCTGTGCTAAATGGGCGATCTTGCATGTCAAGTCTAGTTGAGTCGCGTGGTGCGGTGGGTTGGACGGTGGGCGGGGACTAATGGTGATGGTGCGATGGGGCTAACGCGATGGGGGAATCACGGGTCATTGGATGGGAATGGTGGGTTTGTGGATGGCGCGAGGTTTAGTGGTGTGTGTGGTGCCTCCGAGGTGTTGTGATTGTGACATTATGCGCGCGGATCGGGCGATGGGTTCTGCGGGTTGGAAGATTAGTCGAGACGTCCAGGATTGGGAAGAGGTGCAACGACATCGAGATCCCGCGGGATGAAGTTGCGGGAAGCTCATCGGTGCATTATAGAATGATGCCGCCAAGGATAGATGTACACATGGAGTGCCTGCATGCGGGAAGCTTTGGTTCACGTGGGAGCCGTTTGCAAGGCCAAGTCTCGGCCAGTTAGCTACAGGTTGGAGTGCAGACACGAAGGTTTCGTGCGCATTAGTGGAGGCAGTCTCGCGAGTCGGGGTAGATGACGACCGAAGAAAGGTTGCTCCAGTACCCTGATTGAGGCGCAGTCGCGGATCGTCAACTGGTGACACAAGTCTCGGAAGCGTACTACAATAATAACGTTTGAAGTGTCTTGGATGGGATGGCATGTGACGCTGATCGACGGCTAGCCATCCGTAGTGTCGGATCTTCAAGGAAAAGTATCCGCTAGAGCAGACCGGGAATAACAGTAGTTCGTACGAGCTGCAGGGCTGTTGTGTGGCGAACGCAGGACGATCTGTACGTTTGTAGGGAAGGTTGGACGAGCGTGGTGGAATGGGTAAAACTTCGCGTCTTGGTCGGATGCAGGAGGGTCATGTGATTTGGTGTCTTATCGCTTATCGCTTTCGCGTTGCTGAGGAGCGTGAGGTGTGTCGCGTGGGACGTGCGCGTGTTTTGCGCGCACCATGTGCTGGGTCATCGAACTTCAGGCAGCAGTTCAACGCTACAACTCCCCCCGCAGACCCGACTCTTCAGAAATCGACACAGTACTGATCCTTGGGAATCGAGCTTGAACACGAGCGAAATTGTCATGGCGCCCGCGCCGCCTTCGGTGAGTTGTCTTCTTGTTACGGTAACATCGCAGCTCAGGAAGAGATGGATATACTACGTGGGGCATATACAACGGAGACACTTGTTGGAGGGAAGTCAAAGTACGAGTGGATGACATGCTAACATCTGCACAGAGCCAGATGGCTCCGCTGCCCAAAGACCTGCCCTTCCGAATCATCAGCAAAACCATTGGCATGGGCGCATACGCATCGTACGTCCCACCCCACGCGCATGAACCCAAGTCACTAACGACTCTTCGATGACAGCATCCGCAAAGCGACCCCCCTCCATACCAACAACCCCGTCATCGCCGTGAAATTCATCAACAAAGAGCACGCCTTCACCCACGGCCGCCTCTCCCCCAAACAGCTCAAGATCGAAATCGCACTTCACAAATACCTCGGCAAGCATCCGCACATAATACACTGTCTTCACTCGGGCGAAGATCCGCTGTGGGCATGGATCGCAATGGAGTTGGCCGAGGGTGGCGACCTGTTCGACAAGATCGAGGCGGATGAGGGTGTGCCCGAGGATATCGCGCACTTTTACTTCACGCAGATGGTCAGCGCTGTGGGGTACATGCATTCGAAGGGGGTGGCGCATCGCGATTTGAAGCCAGAGAATGTGCTGTTGAGTAAAGATGGAGACTTGAAGCTTGCGGATTTCGGGCTCGCGGCCATGTTCAAGAAAGATGGGCAGCTGCGGAGCTGCAACACCGTGTGTGGGAGTCCACCGTATATTGCGCCTGAGATTGTGAGCGGGCGGAGGAGTAAGAGGGCGGATATGTTGGATGTGGGGTACGCGGCCAACATTTGCGATATTTGGAGCTGTGGCGTGGTGCTGTTCGTCCTCCTGGTGGGTAATACCCCCTGGGACGAGCCTACGATGCAAAGCTACGAGTTCAAGGAGTATGTCGAAACGGAGGGAAGGACCACAGACCCGCTCTGGCAGAACCTCCCGTCCGATATCGTGTCTCTGCTTCGCGGTATGCTAAAGCTGGATCCAACAACGCGATTCACGCTCGACGAAATCCGCACACATCCCTGGTTCACGCGAAAGAACCCCTACCTCTCCGACGCAGGGCGCAACAATAATCCCGTCGGCATGGCCACGCAAATGCTCTCCCAGCTACGCATCGACTTCTCCCAAACCACGCCCTCCCAACAAGGATACTCCCAGGATTTAGATGCCATGGACATCGACTCAGCACCGCACCGCTCCCGCGCAAATCCAGCAAATCATTTCCTCTCTTCTACGCAGCCCGAGACCCCGGTTGCAGACACTCCCTTTGACTGGGAACGACCGCCGCGCCTTGCCAGCCACGACGGCATATCCGCGTCCCAACCCGTGCAAAACTTCAACCAAGCAACCATGACGCAGCAACCCCCGCTCCTCTCCCAACTCTCCCCCAGCACCCAAGACATCCTCTCCCAAGACCCCTCCATGACGCAATTTGCCTCCACCCCCGGCCAGGTGCCCCTCACTCTCACACAAATGGCGTCGAAATTCGCCGACGTCCTTCCCCACTATAGTCTCACGCGCTTCATCTCGCCGCTCACCATTTCGCTCCTCGTGCCGCTGCTCATGGAGGCCCTGCACAAACACGGCGTACCTGTACCACCATTCTCAAGCGAGCAGGGCGAGGAGTGCGAGAGGGGCGGTGAGGCGAGCTTTAGGGTCAAGATGGCGGATGGGAGGAGGCAGGGGTTGAATGGGCATGTCGTGGTGGAGAGGACGTGGATGGAGGCGACGCCTGTTTGCGAGGTGAGGTTTGTGAAGGCCAGTGGGGATCCGGTGGAGTGGAGGCGGTTTTTCAAGAAGGTCGTGGGTGGGTTGGGGGATGTGGTTTTGAGGCCTGGATGAGGTGAGTTGTGGAATTAGGTTGATTGGATCAATGGTTTTATCAAGGCGCGTGGAACGTTTTACACTGTGGTTACTTCCGTTGCATAGTTGCGTTAGCATGCTTTAACACTCTACCGACCTCATCTCTCCCGCGCACTTGCTTCCACAACTACACCAAATGCTGGACATGCTCTACCAAGCGACTTATAATGACGTGCCCATTTGTATATCGCTCCAGCGGGCGACAGCCTCACGAGTCGCACCGCGAGGCTTCGAACATCTTACAGCAACACCGCCACTGCCTGTTTCGCATATCTGGGGCGCAATGTGATCAGGCTGTATATACACACATAGCTCGTGTCGCAGATTCGGCTTCTCACACTATCGGCTCTACTTAATCGTACACCTGTGACCGCACAATCGGCTTTGCGTCTCCAAACATCATCACTGAATGAGACATGCCCTTGCTTGTCGGTATGCTGGCTACTACCCGCGAGTCCATCGTCGACACCATAACACATCCCTAGAAACATGGAGTCTACATTCGGACAATGCCAATAAGGGGAAGAAGTTCCGCGACCGGGCACGAACGCGGGTCCGCGAATGATCTTCGTGCAAGCCTGCGCTGAGGCGTTGGGGCTAAGGATGAGCCCCGCGACTCAGCCGCACTCGCTGGGAGTTGCATTATCTTTCCAATATAACTGATGTGGCCCCCTTTGCAACCTTCCCGAACGCGAGAAGCCTTCTTTTTCCTGGTCTCCTGCTCCCATGGATCCGTTTTCCGTCACTCTAGGCGTCGTTACGCTGGTCGGCGTTTGCTCCAAAGTCGGCATCGAACTCAAAAAACTGCGCCATGGCGCTGGCAAGGCTAGCACCAACATCAATGCCATGCTGGCGGACCTCAAAGCGCTCAAAGCCGTCCTTGATTCGATCGAAGATGGGTTTGAGGAGCTGGACAGTTGCGCCCCCATGACAGGCTTTATCGGCGCACATTGGTCAGCTCTCAAGTCCACGCTGAGTGATGGCTGCGACAGCATGGAGAAACTGGAAGCGCTACTGGTACTCGTGAACAAGGATGTCAAAGTCCTCGACACCACACGACGTGGATTGCGCCTAAAGGAAGCCAACGACCAGATTGTCATGTATAGACAGGAGATTCAGGCCTACAAGGACGCTCTTCAACTCTCTCTTCAGTCTGTGATATTGTAAGTCATCTCACTTACCGTGAAATATTGTGCTGATTTCCTTAGCTACCAGCAAACTACGATCAAAGAGGACACCTCTAGGATACTAAGCAGCTCCGAGAACATACACCACGATCTCAACCGCCTTGCCATAAATCTTGATGTCAAATTGACGGCCCTAGAAATAATGCTTAATGGTAGGAACAAGTCCAACGGCACTGGGGCCGGCAACGGCATCGTGAGCGTCAAGCATCTTCAAAACTGTGTCAGGACTGCGGCAACTATGGTGACTTCTGCCTCGACTGCCATGATCGAGGATGAAATGAGGGAACGGAATGACGAGTCATGGGACATTGCTTCGGAACTTGGATGGTTCCAAGACGCTTTCGCCGCTCACGCCGACCTGACTTTGGATTGGGTCGCCTCTCAAAGCGCTGAGCAGCCGGTGTCAAACACGTCTCTAGCTCGCGACCACGGCATTCCTAATCACCTTATCAGCTCCCAAGATACATCGCCGCCGTCCTCGCCGGTACATCCTGTCGACAGACCAGTGGCCACATCGAGAGATACCGAACCCATCACACGTACTGCAAACGATTCATCTTCAACAGACGTGAGAGACGAGGATCAGACGCCCAGAATCACCACTAATGCCGAGGCGGCTTTACCGGTAACGTCTCACAAGAAACGACGGAACTTCTCCTTGTCACGGCTGCTGTCGCCACGGCCCAAGGAGGTTGTGAAGTCTCACAGCTTGAGTGAACACGAGGCTAGTTGTCTGTGTATGAACGACATTTCAATCACAGAATCTGGTGGAGTACGCATAAAGATCACTTTTGTCGGGGATGGAGCGTGCGGAAAGACGTGTTTTTTGATGTAGGCATCTACCTAGAGCTGTGACTGTAGAAACCCGTGACGAGGCTGACTAAATGTAGAGCTACTTCGAAGGGGAGATATCCTGAGGTGAGTGTTAGCTATCACCGTGGGGACAAAAGTCTGATGTTTTGTAGGTATATGTACCAACGGTCTTCGAAAATTACTTCATGGACTTTGAGCATAGCGGCGTGCGATTCGAGTGTGCTCTCTGGGACACAGCAGGGCAGGACGACTATGATCGATTACGGACTCTCAGTTATCCAGATACGCATATTTACTGCATATGCTTCGGGATCGACATGCCAGATTCCCTAGATAGCGTCCACGAGAAGGTAGTGCATTTCCGCGCGCCTAACAGATATCCCGCTAACCACAAGAGCTAGTGGATCTCCGAGATCCGCAAATACAAAAAACCCAAGGATCCTATCTTCCTTCTTGGCTTCAAGAAAGATCTACGATACGATCCTACGACTATCCGGAATTTGATGTACCAGAAGCCGCTCACAGAGGAAATGGTATGTACATGTTCTTTTTTGGGGCTGCGATAGACAGCGTTTCAGTGCTGATAGCAGTGCGTGCTTGTAGGGCATAGAGGCGGCCCGTAAGATTGGGGCAGTCAGGTATCTCGAAAGCTCTTCTATGACAAAAGAGGGCACCAAGGAGGCGTTTGAGACTATGCTTGGTTTGGTGCTTGACGCTAGTCCGGAGCTGAAGGAGAGGTATAAGAGCGGGGATTGGAAACAGCCACGGGGAAAGAGGTGGAGATTTGGGAGGACGTAGGTCGGGCGAATTCAGTTGACGGCTGTACGAGGTTTTGGAGGTTTATAGTGCTATTGGTGATGAGACACTTGAGGGAAGGGAGTTGGCATTCCTGCTGTTCCCAACTATTGTGCTAATGAGCTTGAGGAGGGAAGATGCGGTGGTTAGGGTATACCCGTACTTGGGCGGTGACACCAGATGAATGAAGTGTCGAATCTGCAGTGGAACTAGATAAATGTAAGATGATCCGCACGAGTAGTGCTTGCTTGCCGGTACGGGGATGTCGCGATGTTTGAGGAAGGCATCGTGGAAGCGGAAACCCCCTACTAAGTACGACCCCATTCAAGAACAGAGGGACGGGCGTACGGCTACTGCTTTGCTCTGACTTCAAAGCTCCACGTCTCCCCGCCCACCGACGCCTCTCCGCCTTGTGCCAGACGAGTACCTGGGTTGGGTCTTCGCCGCCACCACGAAAGCCGCGGTCACGCTTCAGGGATGTGGCGATGCGCCGCAGAGCCTTGCCGCCGTGATACACCGCAACACTGACCACAAGCAAGGCCTTTCGCTCGAGCGCTTTCCCATCCATCAGTACGACGAGAGCGACCCTTTCGTGCTCGGCAGGCAAATAGTTGTGTTGCGCGTTCAAAAGGCTTACCGGAACTGTTTCCGCGTGTTGGTAGTTCGTCGCGCAGTCGAACGAGAGTTTTGACATTCCCTTTGAGGCACAGCACAGCTAGCAGTACTTGAACAGCTTGAAAGGGCCTTGATGAACGCTACCTGATGGTCTTCCAAGGGCTATATGCTAAAGTAACTACATGACCTCAGGTTTTTATGAAGTCCCTCCCACTCACATTATAGCAGAACCCAAAGGTCAACATAGAGCCGTTAATCACCCCATTCAGAACCGTCTAGCAAATATACACCCAGCCAACCAACCAAAAATAGCCAACAATCTAGCAGCTGTGGGACTTGATGCAAGAAGCTTCGACCTCAGCGGTACCTTCCACCTCGAGGCCTACACCAACTAGCAGCCAAGTGCTCGGAAAGCAATAGCTTTGTAAAGACGGTGGCGCTCCAGTAAGGATTGGCAAAGTGTAAGATGATGCTCAGCTCATACAAGGGGTCGAGAAGTGCCGATAGATCACTCGGTGGTGAGCAGCATGGCTGGCATCGAGAAGGAGCGGGGACGACGGGGGGTCTTGACGCCCGTGAACGAGTCGACCTTGATCTTGACGGGCGCCTCGCGGATCTGTATGGACATGTCAACAACAACCTCTTATCATCTGCCAACCGACAAAAGGGATCGTCTCACCGCGTTCACGACCTTCTCCCGCGCCTCTTCAACGGCGGCATCAGACATGCCCGTTTTCTACAATCACCATTAGCCTATTTCAGCTCCCGACTCGTGTTCAGAAACGAAGGATGTACATACATCCTTAGCAGCACACCAAAGCACATCCTCATAGTCAGCCATGCATCCTTTGATGATGACCTCGGAGCGAGTAGGAACTGGGTCGTCGGGGACGCGGCACACGAAGACGAAGCGGCCGCCGTGACGTGTGTTTAGGACGAACCAACCTTGGGCTGAGGTGGTAGAGCCGCGGCGAGATGTGCGCATGTTGAGGGGGCTGACGGTGGACCAGGCCTTGGTTGATATGGTGGTGGGGTTTTTGTTGGTAATGGGGGGCCCACCAGGAGTGGTGAAATGCGAGAAGCTGCAAGCGTGAGTTGTCGGGTATAGGAGAGCTCTTGCTCTCGAAAGGAAGCGGCTGATGAGGTTGAAGCTCTCCTGGGCGATAATGGAAGGGTGTCAATAACCCCAGGGAGAGTGTTTATATAGGGTAAAGATGTTGCTGTAGTCAAGGACAAGTGAGGGGCTTGTATCTTAGTACATCTGGGTCGCCGTGAATTTCGGGGGGGAAAGAAGGGTATTGTTGATTTGCGAAGCTAAGATGCCTCGACTCCCGCACAAATGTGAAAATTATGCAAATGGAGACGGACTGTAGGTGAGCCTGAAATTCGGATGGCGGTGCGGACGACGCAGGTCGGAGTCAGGTGATTGGAAGGATAGAGTGTTTATCGTAAACACGCCCTTTTCCAAGCACCACCACCACATTCTCCCCAGCCATGAAATCCCGTCTCTTGGTGGAACATCTCGATTCTTTGCTTACCAGACGCAGTCGACGCGAAAGACACGCAGTGCACCTCAACTGCACCCAGCCTGCTCAACTTCTTCCATGCCGACGCTCTACCGCCGGGCATGACGGCCGTGTCGCTAACTCGAACAGCATCTCAAGGTTCGGTCAACTGAGGCTATTGACAAACCGCACTCTAACCCCTCTCCCTGTCTGCTGCTCGAATCAAGTTTCTGGACGTGTCATCTTCCTACTAGGTTCCAGAGGTGCGGCACCCCGCCGAAGGCGCACACCACCGACTGCTACGCTCGCATGCCACATGCCCTCGGACACCCGTCGTGATAGCCTTAGCATCATACGAGATTCTTCCAGCACACAAGACAAAGCGAGCAGAAGTGCAGACATTCGCCGATTGAATGGAGCTGATTATCGCCGCGGCGACATGACTGACCTGCAGAGAGCCTTGCGAGTTCTCTTGTAGTGACGTCGCGCCATGCCACTCGACGAAAGCCCCCGGAATAGGTTCGGCGCGTTGTCGACATCGGAGCTTCTCCGGAAGATAGCGATCTCGAGTGCAAAAGCGACCCATCACAGGAATTGCAAACCCTCAACGGCGGTTGCCTCCGCCTGCGAAGGTCTAAATAACAGTAGGTGCATATACAGCAAGCGCGGGAGCATCGGCAAGAGCTCGGCCATAGGCGTGCCATAATACACCGCTGCAGCAGGGCACTATCTACGACTCTTGTAAGTTAAGATCTTCAGAGCACCTACCTTCCTCGACTAACACCAGAAACAACTGTCGATAGTAGGGTCGACATCTACGCGAATTCTCAAGTCATACAATCTTACCCAAGCGCTACAGTGTTCGCAACGAGCGCAGCCTCCATGACTACTACCGTACCAAGACGAACGTCAGAACGTACTTCCAACCCTTGGACATCGCAGGACTACCGAACCGGCGCGAATGTCCGACGATAATGAGTCTGCGCCTGCCTATAGGGGGAGCAGCCTTTAGGTGCGGGGTGTGCACTAGGCCCATCGACAGGGCACGCGGCGCAGATTAGCATTGGGACGATGGGGTTCGGAATGGTGGGGTTCATATACATAGTAGGCATGCAGGTGCCGTACAAGGGAAGTAATGGTGTTCGAGCCAGCCGTTACACATGGCGACCCTTGGAGATGACTTCGTCGGCAGTCTCGCCCTGCAAAGGGCGCCTAACGGCTGCAGAATACTTACATCCGCACTGCTGAACCGGCTGTCGCGCGCTTGCTTCGAGATAGACCGTCGGGGGGTTTCTTCTATTGCGGAGGTATAGACCAAGAAATCAGGAATCTCGAGGCAGTCGCCGACCACTGCTCGTGTTAGTTTCTTCTCCGCTAGCATGGCGCTTCCGCACACTCGCCGGACTTGTTTGTGCTCAGCTTACCCGTCCGTCGTAGCGTTGAAGATTTCGACGTACTACATACCTACAGAGTCGCTCTTCGACGCTTTTCAAGCCGCGACGTATCTCGATCTCGAATACAAACTGCTACGGTTGATATCACGGATACTGGGCAAGGCACATGAGAGAGATAGGTTGGCGGCCTCCTTCGTAGAGGATCTTTTGCAGCCGGTGGTCTTGAGTTGGGCCGTGGTCGGCCTTCCCATGGAGTTGATCTGCGACCTGACATGCTCGATCCGCTGCTGTTCTCATGGCATCGCGATCTCGACTCGGCGCTCAGAGAGGATAATGCCACGAACATAACTGTCTTCATGAAGAGGCTTCTATGTCGGTGGTAAGCGCTGGTCGATATCGCGCTCTCATAGGTAGTTGTCGTAGCGCTTCAGATACAAACTCGTAATCAACGCGTCGGTGCACGCTCTCCAAACTGTTCTTCTATCAGTCTGTACAAATCGTGATCCAGCTGCGGCTGAAGGGCGGATATGGCTCAGCGCTTGAAGCTTGATCAACCGCGTACATCGAGGCCGGCTATTCGATAGTGTTCCATCTGCCCGCACCGTTTGTAGGGACGATGGTTCCGAGGCGCCATATTTCAGATATTGTGTGTGTACTGATATGTGTGGTGATGGGTATAGTTGTTGACGCTGCAGAGTTCGCTTGTGATAGTACATCTGGTTGCAGAGCCCACCGCCAGCCGTTGCGTCTTAGAAAGCTGCAACACAGGTCCTGACGAGGTTGTTCATGGCACAATCGTGCCACTCGTTTTGTGTGCTCTGCTGCTTCGTGAGTTCTTCTCAGCCTGCTCCAGCGCCACCTTGCCGGCGGCCGCCGGCGCAAAAAGAGTAAAAGATAAGCCCTTACGCCGCACATCACACCCATTAATAACGTTTCAATCTACTCTCTCCGAGATGCAAAAATTAACACAGCCCCTGCCATCTTCGGAGCCCCCAAAAATAGCAAAAAAATACCATCTTCCTGTTTCGGTGGCTCCTCTCGAGAGGAGGCTTATTAGGGCTTGTTGTGGGCTTGAACTTCCTACCTCCGAGTCAGCCTGAGCTCGGAAGATCTGTGCACAGTAGGTTTGTTAGCAGGGTTCGCCAACCTACGGCCATTGGGTGTGGTTCAACCAGGCCACACCCTCCAGCTTTCGGTGATGGCGTTTCTTGCGTAAATAATTAATATACTCCGAAATAAAGTCTTAGATGGGGTTTCGGCGGTTTGTGGGGGTGTTTGGTAGGTGTGGTGAGTGATTGCGTAGGCAGGTTACCCCACCCCACAGGCTTTTTGGCCTCGAGGCAACCGTCTCAGGGTAGCATACATTTGCAGGCATACGTGCTTACGCCCAAACACACATAACAATGAATCATCTGCTTTCGTCATAAGTTGGCAAGGGAGTTGGCTGGGTCCGTGCCAGAAAGGGTGGGCGTGGTTGTAGAAAACGCCGCGAGCAACCTCGTGGAGGTCACCTGCTTCATCAAGCACGACCATATCAAACGCCCGATACGTGTCAGTATGTTCTCCCGGTGTGAAAAGGTGGATGCAATCATCCTTCGGGTAGGCGTCGCGAACAGCCATGTAGACCACTTTCGTCATCTTCTCCCCAATGAACATTGAATCGATGTTCATCGCAATAAAGCGCCGCATGAGCGAACATGACCGTAGGAGATGTTCAATTCGCTGAACGTTCGTTGTCCGTCGAAAGATAAGATCCGTGGCCGCTATGAGATACGCGTAGAGAAGCGCCATATGGATGGGATGTGCACCCCATCTACATTTGCCCTCTGTAGATCTCGTGGTACGAATGGACGGGAAAGCGATTCCACCATTTCAAGTGCTGCATGGTTGATGAAGCGGCGCAGACTCTATTCATCCGAAGCATTTTCTTTCTTCCTCTTTCGGTGTGAGCATATAAGACTATAAGACCTGTTCTTCGACATCAAAGTACTGCAGGAGCGAGGATATGTGCTCAAAGCACATGATGCTTCGCTCTGGTGTGATATCCGATTCAGGGAAGACTTCGCTATGATCGGTGCCTCGGGCGATGGTGCTGATTACTACCCAACCGTTGGGTAGTATAGGTTCGGCATACAGCCGGCGTTTGGAGTTCATCGTCTCATGTCGTATGGGCTCGCCCGGGCGGCACTACTGCTCGGTAACTTGTACAGCTGCGCTGACCAAGGTACAACCCAACCGCTGGGTAATATAGGCTCGATGTACAACCGCGTTGTGGAAGTCACTTACGTGAACGTCAACGTTAGCGAATCCGTATCCGTTTCTTCTCTTTCACACGCCGCGAATGCGGGCATCTTCAACTTTACTGATGCCGCTTTCAGTTGCGAGATGTTTACGCTTGTTCACCATCTTGATCTCCTCATCGTCATCAACCACCGCGCATACCGTGAAATCCAGGCTCTTCTCACATATCCGATCGTGATCTTGAGTCCGCGATCTATCGTCACCTGTGGCCCGATCATGCGCTCCACTCGTTTACGTAAATCGTCGTATATGCGTATCCGCTCGTGCTCTCGCGCATTCGTTAAACTGCAGGCATACACAATTGATGTTCGAAAGACCCTTAACCCAAAGTGGCCGACTCATACGAAGATGGAGGACTCGGCGCCAACACCTTCCGTACCATCTCAAATCGCGTAGCCCACGTCATAGAATGGTATCTGAGGTCTAGTCGTGTATTCGTTGATGGTGCGATCTTCGCAACGTGCTTCTTGGCCTTCTTCTCGCCACAAGCGCTCCAAGCCACTCACGAGAAGGCATATTTCGTCTCTCGAAATACAAAAGTTCGGTCCGCTGCTGTCTTTGATAGCCATCAATCAGTGCACATATGCATGTCGCTACAGGTGCTCGCAGATGGGGGGGATGTTTGCCGCGCACTCTCGCATCTTCTCCACACAGGAGCTCTTCCAGATGTTTGCAATGCTTGCAATGTTGTCGTCTGCTAGCAAAAAGAGGATCTCCATCTCTTAATGCCAAACCGGAATGCGCCGCCGTTTCTCCACACTTGACCAGCGCAAATACCCTCACTTCTCTCGCTAATCTCTCAAAAAGCAGAGAGACCATAATCGGTCGGCACTTTCAAAAAGCGAAGAAACTCATTATGTCGTCATCTCATCAAAGTTTCCATGTCACAGCAAAAAATCATGCCCCTCTGAAGTGCATCAAAAATAGCAAAAGAGAAGCCCGATGCTCAAACTCTCCTGTGTTAGTACCGCTCGTTGGCCTCTCGGTGAGGGCTTCCGCCGATAGGTGGATTCGAACTGTGACCTGTCAGGTAAGTTAGCATGTGTTCTGATCAATGCATGAGAAATCATAATGAGCCGCTGCCACGGCGCTGAACCTGCTTTTTGTTAGTGATGGGATCTGCTCCGTAGAAACAACATATACCGACCTCTGAAAGACGATTATAGGTAGTAGGCCGTTTACGACTTGAATGGGCGCGGGGAGCGAGGGCACACGAATATTGACGGACGTGGGTTGCTTTCACTCACACAACGCTCTCCCCACCGGCGCCACACCCACATTTTGACGTTCTCGGTGCACGCCGAGACTCTTCAACACCTGCGACCCTCTCTACACAAAACACGATGGACTCCAAGGCCGCCGCAGCTTTCATCGAGCGAACGGTCCCCGCTTGGACGGCGGCCACGTACCACGCCAGTCCTTACCCGTACAACGACGCGTTCAAGGAGAATCGCAACAACGAGGTCGACCTCATCCACAAATGCCACGCACTCAACAAAGACTACCGAGAGGCCGTCAAGCAGCGCAAGCACTGCCACGACCGCATCTTGTTCAACCTCCGGTACGCGCCATGGAAGAACACCAAGGCAGCGTTCATCGAGTACGAGAAGCTCGACCAGCAGTTAAAGGCGGCCGTCCGTGAGATGCAGCAAGTGGTCCTGGATCTCGAGGTGGAAACCCGTGCTCGGCGGGCGGTCTATTCCGAAGTCCTGCAGAAGGCCTGGCAGTGCCGCAAATCGACCAGGGATGAGCAGCATATCCTCAAGGACTACCACCAAGGAGTGGAGTACGAGATCGACCTTGTCGCTCTCTTCGATCGTCACGAAGAGAAGTCCTCTCAGGGGGTCGACCTCTACGAGCACCCTGCCGCGAACATATTCAAGGTCATCGGCGACGAGCCGCGGGGCGTGATTGGAGCTTTGGTTCATTGGCTGATGGTTAACATCTGGAAACTGCTTGTGGCCTTGGTCCCGAGCTACTAGGGCATGGCGAGCGCGTATATGGGAAGACTTTGGCACGTAATAGGGCTTTGGATGCAGTCTGAATGCTGATTCCGCGCTTGCTGTCCGGACAAACATACATGCCACTTTGGGCGAGCATGCGCTAGACCAGTGAGGCGTTCCAGATACAAGAATAATATCGGAAGAAGCCATCTTTTCACACACGTGAATATATACTTGAAGCGTGCCGGGACCTCCATGACAGTATACCGGTTCTAGCTTGCCCAGAATGTACTGGTATGTGATGTGGGTGATCGTGAATGTTCATAGTTTCTGTGCTTGTACGTAGAATTCCAAGCATCAAAGCTTCGACCATGCTCCAGGAGATGGGGAGATCAGATCTTGACAGAGACGGCGATGCTCCTCACAACGCTGAGAAGGGCTGCAGCGGACAAGATAGCGGTGCCAGAAGTACACGGGACGGTGTCGGCGCGGAGCGGCAAATTGCAACCATTTTGACGTGGTGGGCTCTTTGCACAATTTGGAGTTGATGTCCTTTTCCCGCAAGGCACACTTGCAGCCCGTAACGCCACCACACCACCCCCACACGACCAAGATTCTTGGACTTCCGAGTCGCATGCGGTAAATCAGGAGAGAGGGAGTATGTGTGAAGAGAATAATGTGTGCAGGTATAGCCCGTAGCTACGGGTGCGCCGGCGTCCTTATCCTGCAGCACATCGTCGGAGACCCACCGCCGACGCTCTCGACGACGCAGCAGAGCCAGCAGCAACGCGAACACTGAGACGAAAGGTAATTTCCGGAGTCGGAGGCCCTCCGCTATTCAGCGGCGGCGCTCAAGGTCTTGCCAGGGGCGATCGCGCGGGATGTTGATGGAGGGCAGCATTCTTCTGAGGCCGCAACCGCTCCGTTAGGCCAGGCCAACGATCGGCGACGACACCGAAATATGTAACGCGCATTATTCCTCTACTCTACAACGAGAAGCGACGACTGGAGGCGATGCAGATGCGCATGTCATACCGGGCGTCGCCATGGTCTGCCGCCCGCGAAGCTTGGAACGCGCATCGAAGCAAACAACTCTGACTAGCACAAGGGCGAAGAGACGGCGAGACTGTTCAAATGAAGGGCTCTTCATCTTTCTCCGGCGCCGATGTCGATGCCTACCCGGTGCGCTGCTGGGTCTCGGAAGCAACATGCTTTGCTCCCTCCCAAGTGTCCGCATCTCGTTGGAAGTCCAACAATTCGGCTGCGGCAAACACATCTCCGAATGCGAGCGCCCATGGGTAGGAACGACCAGTCCAGACAGCGCTTTGGTTTTCTCGCTCTCGGTGCGGGAGAGACCTTGGGAGCGGACCCTGACAAACAAACAAGACCGGCAGGTGGCATCCATTGAAGGGAAACAGCAAACATACAACAACCGACGGCAAGGCCGCAGAAATGTTTGCAGCGCGATACGACTGGTACACTCTTAATAGGCCGTGGGAAACCTCTCATCCAGTGTAGGGTTATCGGCACCCTTGAATCCAGGGCGAGCCCGTACAACTGCCATGGCGCTTCTCCATGTACCCATCGGCGGCGAAACGGACACATCACTGAGAGAGCGACCCGGCCGGCTGCCAGCATACCACGGGACCCCAGGAAGGGTTCGCATACCCGACGACTATACGTGAGTCGATCGCCCAATCGGACATCTGGAAGATACCAAACGACCGGGAAGCGTGTGGCGAGTCTCGAACCAGGGATCATACGTGCGGCACATGTTATTCAAAGCGGTGACCTTACTCATAACGGGCATATCTTCGAGGTCGATGGACCGATAGCCACTCGTCGAAGGCAAGCCCAGCAAGGTATCAGCAGGTGCGATCAAAGCAGGGAAGATCGATGCTCGCCGGCTAGATCATGGGAGGTGGCATAATGCTGGCACTGGTACAGTCCATTCGGGAAAGGATGGCGTACTGTTGGGAGTCGCTTTATGCATGTCTAGACCTAGGTCGCGCAGCTGTAAACCTTGGACGAGGCGGTAAAGATGATCAACGACTGTGCGCCTACCTCGCCTTGCCAAGGAGTGGCCGTAGTCGGAGCGGGAGATATTGCCTAGGCAGATAATTCGGGGCTGATGGAAGGCACAATCTCAAGAAAGAAGAGACGATGGATCAAAGAGCCTGGGATCTCGGGAAAGCTGGTCAGTTCGAGAGGCTGCGTTCAGCCTCCAGGGCCTGTCCTTCCGTCCACGACCAATTTTGGAGCAACGCAGCGTGCAGCGTCCTCGAAACCGGAATTCCTACAACAAAACATTTCCTATCTTTTCCGGAGATGTACAGTTGGTGATCGGGTATCCGAGGTCCTCATTTGTTTCGTTGACCACTATGAGAGATGATTGTGGCGGATCCGAACTCTGACAGAACGGGAACAATGGCCGGTGAATCTGGTCGTCGAATGTCGGAGAGTAGAGTGATCGGATGAGACGACATATAACGAGTTGATGCCCAACCATCGCAAAGGTCGGATAGTGCAATCCAGTTCAGATAGTCTGTATTGGCTATGAACGCGACCGAAACTTCGAGATTCAGCATGAAAACACGAAGGTCAGAGACACTCGGAGTGTTGAGGATCAATTCGCACTGGGAGGAGTATGCATATCTTCATACGGGAACGGAATGGCAACGCCAGACATCTGTGCCGTGCATTGCTCCATGTCCAGGAAGTTTGGTCAATATATGTTCGTGGTTTCGGAATGCTGGTTCGCGCTCATTTTCGACAGCGCAATCGGGATGTCGCGACTCCAGTCCTCGATAACAACGCAAACGGCATACGGCTCAGTCACCACTGTAAAGTGAACCAAGGCAATCCAAGCGCACTTTGCCGTGGGGCATTAAATCTGCCAAGCTACGTTGTCTGTCAGCGACCACAATCTCAATTCGCGAAATTGTAGAGCTGCCAAGCAGCAACAGCTCAGACTCAGGTGTTATCGCATATGCCAACCCATAGAAGACTCTAGGGTATGATGCGCAGTATCTGTGAGGCAGCATCGGGTTGATTAAACCATAAGCCGCCTCGGTCATCATCGCCGATATGGGAACAGCCATGGATGTGTGAAGATGACTTACCGAGTACCGCACGGTCGCGTTAAAGCTGGAGACAGACTAGGACAGCTGGCAGGGTTATATCCGCCGCCGAATCAACCATCCTTGGGAACATCCTGATGTTGCTGTTGAAGATTGATGGCCGCTGTCGCACGACTGTCGACCGTCCAGGGCACCGAGTTTCGGAGCCAGCTCAGCATTGAAGTATGCACCCATCGTCCATTCCGCATCCCCAAACTATCTCTTTCTCGATGGCATGCACTCATATGCAATTGAGCTTGGCTCTCATTCAGCGATTCGTATGTCCCGCAGCACCAGCTCCAATGTAATGTCAAGGATCTTGTCGACAATATGATCGGTAATGTCTTTTCGCAGCGACCTCGGCTGTCGCTATACGCGGACATGAACTACAGTCCATGTGTTTGGATGGTATTCTCCTCGACCAAGGACACATGCATGCGAGCACGGGGTGTTCAAGATTCCATCCGAAGGTGGGGAGCTTCAGACACCCACGACGATCCTTGTTTTCTGAAACCCTCGCGGGTGGTCTGAGATTGTCCTGGCCTCGCCGTCTGCCTCGGGCGTCCGGGTAGTGCCAATTACGATGTGAGCCTTTGCCGGTCTTAATGCTCAGGTCCGCCATGCTATAGCAGCGACCAATTGTTGTACCTCGACGTTATGAGCGCTAGCTCCCCTGTCTCGATGCAGTGTATAATGGTCTACTCGTCCCAGTGGTGTATGGCGCCTCATTGGAATCGGCAGAAGTGAGCGGCGATTTCGTGGTCGGGGCAATCTGTCTGCGGCTTGTTCGGGGGTCGCCGTATGCGTCTTCGATTTGCGGAGGTGTCACAGCGACCGGATGATCAAGGTATGTATGCGCGATGCAGTAAGCTATGCTCCCGATCTCTAACAAAAGGCGTTAGCATCATGGAATGCGTACTTCGAGCTCTGGCGAGCAGGGGATGCAGATGCACTTTGGCGTCTGAGAGGGCATCATACCTTGATCTACACGAGGTCGCCGCAATAAAGCGGCGCACTCTGGACGTAGGTGGCACGCAGACAGTCTTCTCGACGGTGAGCAAGCTGCGCTGCCCGCATCGAAGGTGTTAAGCAACTGCCATACTGTCGCTGCCGCCGCCACCGCCGTGAGCTGAGGTCGGCGATGCTGCCAGCCCCAGCGTGCGAAGAGCCTCTGCTATGGCCAGACATTGCGACACATCTGGAGCTTCTGGCGCTGAAGCTAAGAACCAGGTAAGCTCTCTCAAGCAACCGCCGGCGTCAACATGTCGGGCGCAGATCGTTGTCGGCGGGTCGTGGTGAGGGAGCGGGTCCGACGCGGCGATGCCGCCAGGTCCTGCTTCCAGAGGACATCCTCGAGTACCAGAGTCTTCCGCAGATGAAGCTGGCGACTATGTTAGCCATTCCGAGCGCCTGACACTGTCAACGTTGTTGACGGGTTCTGGTAGAGGAAGGAGGAGCATCCCGCCGCCGCCGCAGCAAGACCCACGGCCAGGCCAGCACGCAAGCAGCACATATGCAGAGAAAGGCGGCTTTGCGAGCTCACTCCACCTCCAACACGGCGCAGCGGTTATGTATACAGTTGGCGATGGCGGACGTCGACGCTATGCGGGAATGTGGTGGTGTCAAAGGAGCGCACCAGCAAGAAAGTCTTGACAAAGTCAGGGCGAGGAGTGACTCGGGCGGTACACTCCTCCAACAACTCCTTCACGATCTAGAAAGCAGCACCAGGCACAGACGTTCATATGTCGACCGCAACGAAGCACGAGAGCGCGTCGAAATAAAGCTTTCGGCTAAGAACCCGCCATCCCTGGTACGATCATTTCGCCTCGGCCCAGAAGGGGAAGCGCAGCCAACATGTCCTGGGACTCGACAACATGTATCACGACGGCGATGACCATCTCGCCTTCAGCACCAGAGATGCGCCAATCGCATGGCATATCGAGCTTCTTTGCATATATACGAAGCAGACGCAGGTTCGGGCAGAGCTTTCCGGTAGATTTATAGGTATGCAGCACCCCCAGGACCTTCTCATCTTCTTTGACGACAAAACACAACTAACTTGGAGACAGATAGTAGTACTAGATAGCAAAAATCTCATGCATAATCTCTCACACGGACCAAGTCCCCTATTGTGCATTGTTGCCCCCAATCGGCGTGTTGTCACTCGGTCTGAAAAGCACGCCAAGTCCTTTTGCATACGCGGGTCGTGCGCCTGCTTTGTGGCTGTCAGCCTGCTCCCTCTTGCCTCCTTCTCCCACTCCCCCCCTCCTAATGTCCACAGCATCTGCAACCATCACCTAACCCCCCTTCGCCGCTCAGCGCGACTTGCATCATTCAACTCGAGCCCCTTGCAGCTCCAGATGGTATCTCTTTCAAGGAACGGTGGCATCTTGCCCTGCCGCCGTCTACTAATCGAGTCGCTCAACAGCTTAACTTGTAGGTGAGCAGGCAGCTTCAAAACGCCGATTTTCATGACCCTCGAGCGTTACGACTGGCCTCGAAGCATCTCCTACCCCACTCCCTAACTGCATCCTGCGTCTAGTGTAGGATAACTGACATGCAGCACCACCTCTTACATGAGAAACGCGGCGCTCGAGGTCATGCTCGAGTCCAGAAGTGCGGAAGTGCGGACAATATTCCGTCCGCAAACGCACCCGGCGATATCGTTTGATCGACTGGTCAATAGTACGCGAAGGGCCGACGCTTCCTCCCACTCGATCTTCATACTGCTCCTCAGATCACTATACCACCCGTTGAGTTGAGCGTAATATTACCACGAACAAACGCGATCCCTCGACACAGATGGAGCCGGAGTGCGGATAACCATTACGAAATCCGTGTCGGACCTCAGAAACCACTTGAACGGCTCCTCTGCTGCTTCAAAACACCCCTGCCCCGAGTCCAGCACGGCATGTGGCTCCAGAATGACAAGTGCTAATAGCGAACAAGATTATTTGCTGATATATCAGTCTCTCATATTCTAGTCATCTATGGCTTATCTATTCAAGACCTGCACGTTGCCGGAACCCTTCCTCCGCCCAGATACATCTGCGGGAAAAGAAGACATCCCAGTAGATGATTTCGGCCATCAAAACACTATACGGATGCGTACACACCTCCTACGCGAGCGCCACTTCAACGCCCCGTGCCAGCGACATTGTTATGTTGCTCTTCGAGACGATCATCTCTACGGATCAAAATCGATGAAGAACGGTAAAGGCATAACGGAGAGCTCCACTATCTCACTTTCATGGATGTCTATATCCCGTATCGTAATGCGGTTCCATCGTCTGGGTGGAGGGCGTGGCCTCAAAGGGGTGGAGGGTGATAGCCATTAACTTCCCCATCAGCATCCGCGACGAGGTTCTGATTGCAGAAAGACTGTCAGACACAACGTTCGAAATTGCTTTTCACCTTGATACAATTCAGGCAGGTGGAGAACCGAATCGAAGGCGCTACTCTATGAGGAACTCGGCCCCTCTTACAGTCGACGAGATCTCTCAAGCTCACAACCTGTGCTCTACAAAGGTACAGTACACTCTGATATGGCCTACCCGCGCTTTTCCTGGTCATTCAGGACCAATGCCGTCAAACTCTTCATGATCCAGAGCTCCCGCAGCAGCCGAATCTCTAACAGTCGACTGTACATGTCCACTTTCGAGAACTCCAATGTCCAACATTTGGTATCTCTTCCTACCGAAAGACCTGCCGCCGTGAGTACACGGCTTCGTTCCACTCAAATCTCGGTCGCTTTCATTACGAGAGGTGTTGACGGTGTTAACGTGAAATTTCATAGGGCTCATCCCAGCCGGTAAGTTCTTTACTTCGTGTTTCCTGTTTACTGTACATTCAACCACGACGCACCGCGCGTGGTCTTCTTACTGTCAAGTTTTCTTTATGGCCCACCCCTTTTCGAGTGTTACTCAATCACCAACTGTAGCCTTCACATCTAATCCTTTCCTTCGATCACCTCCGTCATCTTCTCAGACCTCTTTCGTTCTCTCGTTACCCTCGCGCTACACGCTACACCGATCTTATTTCTTCCAAAATCTCGGCAAAATACTGCTCTCCAATCACACTTTACGCCCTCAGCTCACATCAATGAGCGGCTAAGACGGCAAACACTCCGTTCACACGCACGCATTCTGTTTCAAACATCGAAAACAGCCCGGAGACCGGCATCTTCCACATGCCTTCCTTTCCTGGAGACCGCCATCAAAGAGGACCAGTTCCGAGCCAACATGTCACTTTAGACACCATTTCCAGCGACAGCGGACCTATTCCTATCGTATCCTTATCTAAGTCCGGACATCTGACTTGGATGCCTTGATGCCCAACAACAATGAACAACCTGTAGGACTCCGGGCGTTCCCATACCTCCAGCTTTAAACTATCTTCCCTGGAACAAACGACGTTCTAGATACCTCCGAAATTCTGGGCAGGTGTTGTTAAACAAAATTCGCAAACCACCTCTTTGCTGGTGGGCCATCTGCTATCAGTCTTGGCAGTGAAAGACTGGGTCACGTGCTATTCCAACTACCAGCTTCCTGCTTGCATCTACGCATAGACTTCTGTCAGAACTTACATGCGTACAGAATCATCAGACCCAGTCTGTAGTGGCTTGACGAGGTCACAAAAGCTCTGCTACGTCATCGTGTGCTAGAGCGTCGCGCAGCTTGCAGACCACTTTTACCTTCGCGTCAGCTCGACGAAGTGTAGGCTCGACCTGCGGGCCGGCACTAGATAAGACAGATCAATCGGCTGTCTACTTTACTCTCTCTAAAGTCATGGTACCCAGCTTCGCACTGCTACATCGACTCCGGCTCTAGACAGCGTGTTCGATGCCCGCAACCTCCGCGGCCGCCCTCGCTGTGTATATCGTCTACTACCAGGTCACTCCAGCAGCCAAAGCTAAGGATGCTTAATTCCTAATCCGCAACCAAGCGTTCTATTAGCTGCACCTACCTCCGCTGTTGGTGACCACCCACCTTCGCGTCCTGACCAAAGCTGCGCCCAGCTATTCTCCGTTACCATCGCAAGCTCTCACGATTTAGTTGCCCTAGCAAATATCTGCTGCATTGTCTCGATCTACGGACAAAAGCTAAATCGTGCTTCACGTCGAATTGCTCCTGGGGACCACGCTAAAGGAATTGCATCTCGCGGTCTTGGCGGACGCTCGTTGCCTGTGTCAACGCAGCTAGTCTGTGGTCACGTCGAGCTCCTCTCCCTACTTAAGCTCGCCCTCGCCGGCTCACTCTCGCCTCAACACCCCAACCGCACCCTGCAAGCTCAACGGGTAAGTACTCCTCCGGAACCTCTGCACAGTATCCACGTGGCCTCGGTCCTGTTCAGGGCATCTACGAATTCCTCCTATTGCCCCCACCATCTCTGTGCCCGCTTTCTGCGGCTTCTCTCGAGAGCCGGCTTGAAAGCGTGCCAACAAACACTCGCACCCTCACACCATTATCCATATCTACCCCGCAACACCTGTTTCTGACCCCCTTCTAGCCCGCCCGAGTATCATCGTTGGTCCGCTTCCTGTGTCCTCTCCGCCTTTGTCGCGAGGGGACCTTTCTACACCTCTTTTTCCCCGCACCAGGTATGTTCAGCCAAGGCGCTTCACTCAGACGCACACAGAAGCTGACAGTATATCTAGTTGCGCATACTGCCCGTATCCGCGACCGGAACGCTTGTCGTTGGCGCTTGGAATAGGTATACGGCTGATTCCTATCTCTTCCGTTTGTTGGAGCTGACGATTTCATAAGTCTTGGCCGAGATTTGGCGCCATCCTGTGGTATCAATAACTGGCGTTGACCAGCACCTACCGGTATGTCCCTTTCACACCATCCATCGACCGAGGCCTAGGCTAGAGTACAAAGTATGCCGAAGAGCATGACAGCACAGAGCCTGGTCTAAGGCCCCTTATGGATGCGCTTTGCGGACTTTGTACCTAGACCTTAGGATCACGGTTGGTTTGCATAACTACAGGTTATTGCGATGGTCCCCCGCACATGGTATTGACGCTTAGGATTAAGTTAACGTTTGGTAGATATCATGGCGAAGTACCGAACCCAGAACCGCCCTTATGACGGCAAGGGAAATCCCAACTCTTACTTCAGCGATACTTCCTCCGATAACGACACATCCAAGGGCCTCTCGAACGGTCCATCTAACGAGTCCTCCCTCGGCCCCTCAAACGCCTCCTTCAACGGCTCGTCAAACGTTGCCCCCCGTAGCCATACCACCGGAACGTCTTATACTGTCGACAACCAGGCAGCGATGCAGACCGGTGGTAACGGTAACAACCAGACTATGACTTATGCCTCCTCGGGAGTCTCCCATCAGTTCCTCGATCAGGATCTGTTCGGCATTGGTGCTCATCTTGATGGGCTTGGCGGCACTTACCCTGCGACCTTGGATGACGAGGATCTTGGACTGCACACTACACCGCGTGAAGGTGGCAATGGTTCAAAGAGCGCCAACACGGCTTCTACCGAGATGTACAACCCGGAGCTGCCCTCTCAAACCTGGCTCCACCACAACGGCCTAGGCCAAGACTGGATGGGTGGTCCTGGTCCGGCCCTGCGTGTCAACGATGTCGACACCACCATGATCACCCCGCCGCGTAACAACGAGTCGGCTCAAGCAATGCACTTATCCAATGACTCAACTGTGCTGAGGCGCGCCCCAACCGTATGCACTCAGCACCGCGCGGATTCCAAAGACACTATGTCATCCCACACCCGCAAAGGCGGCTTCTCGTCAGACAATATGTTGCACGGTTTATCCAGCTTTGGCGACTTCACTCCACGCGACGAGGAGAAGCGTTTCCGACTCAACGAGGAGTTCACGATGGGTCCTGGAGATAATCAGCCTTGCACCGAGAACGAATTCATGGCTCGTATTGGTGCTTGCAGTCGCAAAGCTTCTGATAAGAACTCTTTCGAGAGTGGCCGTCCACCACGTCAGCAGCTAGAAGATAAGACCCTCGGTTGCAGTACATATTTCCATCAACCTGGTACTCCAACCAAGACGGCTTTCTCGAACCGCGTCATTGCTCAGTCTCCCGTCGAATCCAAGGCCGGCGACTCACATGACCTAGTCGACGTTGTCATGATGGGTCAGTATCGTCAAGAACCCGATGCCCATCGCCAGCGCCCTCGTCCTACTTATTCTGAACAGAATGGCACGTCTTTTGCCAATGGACTTGACTTGCACAATAAAGCGAGGATGACCCAGTCTGAGAAGAACGCCCGTGTTCACGCCATGATTTTCGATCGCATATGGGGACCGTCGTCTGGCGCTGGAAACGAAGCCGAACATGAGAACGCGCAGTTTGGTCGTGGCAGCTTGCTGTACGATGATAACCTCATCCCCCGTGGTGTTCGCCAAGATTTCCTGGCTAACCCGACGGCATACATCTCAGACGAACAAGTCAACGCTATTCTGAGTGCCGACACCGGGTTCGACTTGGGTTACTTGCCAGGTTCCTTCCATGACCGTGCCGTCACAACGGCGGGAGACAACCCCGAGGAAATGCTTCATGGTACCACCGTCGGTGGCCATGCCGAACTTGGCATGATGCGCGATCAATCCGGCCTCGGTGGCACTGGGGAATGGGACTTTGTGGCAACTCATCAAGATCAAGCTGGTGTGATTGCCAAGGACGACACGTTTTCCAGCGACAGCAGCTCCGAATTTGTGTATAAACCACTCCCGATGCCTACTTTGCCCAAGGGCGCTTCCAAGAGCACAGTCAAGGAGGAGGGCGATGGTCCGTATGTGGATCCGGAGGAGGAGGATAGCGAGTATGCAGACGAGCCTATGCGCAAGCGTAAGCGAGTAGGTCCGAAGAACAGCACGGACTCAGAGAAGTTGAACAAGGACGGACAACCACGTAAGTCACGCGCACCACGCGCCCCTCTACGTAGGTGGGATGAGAACGATCTTATCAAAGCCCTGATTGGCATCGTGTGGGCTTGTGGTGAAGCTGGCCTTCCAATACCCTTTGGTCAAGCTGCACAGCTTATCGACGATACATGCACGGCTAGTGCATTGCAGCAGGCCATTCTGAAGCTACATGCACAGATGCTCAAGGAAGGAAAACAACTTCCGAAGATCAAAATGCATTGGCCGAAGAAGGGAGGGGACAAGTCTACCGTCGTCTTTCGCGACGCGGGAAAAGTCCCACGCCGCAAGCCCACGATGCGCAGGCCCACTCAGAGCTTTATCATCACCTTAAAGCGTGCTTACGTCGAGGCTGACCGTGCTGCGCTAGTCTCTCCCTACGCCCCTCAGACCGACTCGAAGTACAAGTGGCACAGCCTGGATCCTCGAGCATTGAACGGGTGGGCAGCGCTGCCTAGGCGTCCACCTTTGCCGCCTCACCTTCAGTCTCGGTATGCGAAGACAATTCCGACCGCTGATTACCTCCCACCAGGCTTCTCTCGCGATCAGGATCCCTTCCAGAACCAGGCTACTCGCGGCACATTGCCGCCGTACTCTCACTCCTTCGGTTCTCAAGATCAGAGCGGCTCACCGGGCCACATGACCGAGCAGCAGTATTATGACTGCGTCATCACGTCGGCGCCGCTCAACCCCCAGAACCTCACTGCGGATCAGGTCATTAATGGCAGGACCCGCCTCCCTAAGGTCAATCGGGCTAGAAGGGATCTCTTAGGCAACGACACACCGCGTGACGCTCAGCAGGATACTCCTCAGATGGCTTCCGCCGCTTCCTCCATGTACGGAAGCACTCCGTCGCGTCCTCCCACGTACGGCGGTGCTCAGACTCTTGGAGCAATGGATCGCAATGCTTCGTTTAGTTCCACGCAAGCTTTCAACATGTCGGGTATGGAGCAGCAGCCTCGTCAAGCTGCTGCTATCTCTCCTACCTACGGAGGCACCCAGACGCAGGGCGTTCCTGAGGGTCGGAACCGTATCTCAAGCTACCACAACAACAACGACGTTCTTTCTGGAGAATTCGTTGACGGCTATGTGCCTGAGACCCCGGCCAAAGATTGGGAAATGACCGGTATCATCCGTGAGGGTGCTAAATAAGTCTGGCTTACGCGGCTCACCACCGGTATCTGATACCACCACCGGTATATGATACCATGTTTCGTGGTCTCACGGTCTTTCGGTTTTCCCAATTCCTTGCTTTGATACGAATGATGACCTCACGGTCTCTCACGGCATATTGGGTTCCCTTTGCTTTCACTTCGGTCTGAACCACGACCTCCGTGTCTCATGATTCACCGATCTTTCCTTTTTCTTTCATTACGGACTACACGATAATACATGGCGCTCGGCGAACGGGGCCACCGGACGGTGTAGTGTCCATGAAGCCAAGCTCTGTGTGGTTTGCCTCATTGATTCCCCTTTACTTGGGGAATCTGGGAAGATACCTATTCTCTCGCGAGAATTGGTTCGACTGCTTTTGCCTTTTGGGCAAGTAGCTGGTCTTACCGTATCGACTCCCCTTTTGGGTTGCACACTTTCAACAGGCTTGTGTGGATTGCTTATTTTACCCCCTTTTTTTCTTTGTTTCCTTTGCATACGACACTCCGGATGGGATGGATGGGTGCATAATATCTGGAAGATGGGTTCGCTGGTCTTGTCATTGGTCGCGGCTCATGCCCGCGTTGCTCCGCTTATACTTGGTGGGCTCGTGTGGTTATTCTCTGGACTAGGAATTGCGGTGCCGCTAGGGTGCCGCTGAGGTGGGCCCTTGAATAGTGCAATCTTGATTAGAAAGTGTGTGTTTTATACTATGGCGTGATGATGTGATGATGTGGTAAGATAGGGCGGTATAAATACTGTGGGCACGGAGAGTGATTGGATAATTATCGTTAGTTGAGTGCAAGGTACGGGCATGATATGGGCTGTGGAAGCAGTCTATATGTTACAGGTGGAGGTGCGATGATGCAAATATAGCCAGTAACGGTGCTTAGACGTACGAATGATAAATATGTGCTGGTTTTCAATGCATAACGGTGAGAGTCGACTTGCGCAACGTGAATTAGGTCCGTCTGCGATACTTCCCACATTTTGCGCACCTTTTTCAAAACGCACAAAACGCACACTTTCCGACAATCAATTCGGAGTCATGGCTACTATCTGACTACATTTGCGACGGCTAGCGAATAGAGGGACCGAAGATATGCTTGGTGATGCTTGGAGCGGGTAGCCGGATATATCATATGTAAAGTGCGTGTGTGGTGAGTCCACGTGCTGAAACTTAGAGATATGGTTGCTGTGAAGATTCAGATGATGCGGATGTGATCAGTATTCAAGAGGGTAAGTATGACGAGCGTTTGCTACGGTATGGGGAGAAGCTGATGGAAGTGGAAGTAAAAAGGATCATAGTCGTCGGCGATGACGGTTAGATACGCCTTGTAATAGATAACTGTCGCACACCGAGTTCACCTCTTTGTATTATTTCATTTCATCTCGAGTTTGTTGAATTGATAGAAGAAGCAGCATTCGCGGATCAATCATCAGGGTCCTGAAGAAACACCGAATGAACTTGACATAGGAAACAAGAAAATGTTGAAGAGACGTTGGACCGAGCTAGTACACATCCGCGCGTGCTATATTGGGAGAGAGCGGAAATCTTCGATTCTCAAATGAGTCTGATAGTGCGTTTCTCGCATTCCAATTTTGGATACCCCAGCACTGTGTTCTTTTTACGCGGGCTTTTTCTGCTAGATAGATCTTCATTCCTCCCTTTTCTCAAACGTAGGGCTCAACGTAGGGCTCCAAACTTGTTCGAATATGATGTCCGTGTCTGAACTGCCGCGAGTGAGATCGGATTGCGCCATGACTATCGCCGGAGAGAATGGGTATCCACCGAGATTGTTTAAGGTGGTTACTTAAAGCAGACCCTTTTCTCCCTGTTCATGACTCCGTTGGGTTGGTGCGGCGCGAGAACGAACATAGGTGAGCCATCCTGTAACACACAAGCATGGCTTGAACCGGTATACGTTGGTATCATAGTCGATCTCTTGCGCAACTGCCTGTATACTGAAGTAGCGCCGTGAGTCGTCCGTGATCATGGATTTGTTGAGCTGTTTCTCGGTCATCCCAGCAAGGTTTCTGCAGCCCTCCCAGCTCCAGGACTGAAAGTGTTGTCGCCTACTTAAGGCTGATGTGACAACACCTGTGCGAGGTATCCAGAGTATAGATACTAAGAAGTTGGAGATCGACATGGTACATGAGATGTAGCTGAATAGATTCGACTTAATCGTCCTTTAAAGTACCTAGATGCAATCTGTGTAACGACAGTGATCAAGAAGAAAGTGCTTTTTAGTTTTTAATACATTCATACGAGACCAACATCCCCGATCGCATACTAGAGACGATTTCCTGTAACGCCATGATGAGCAGTGAATCTTATGGTCGCCAGATACATATTTCCCCGCACTGCATGCTTGTAGGCATTGAACATGGTAATGCTCCCGCTATCTTCATGCTTCCGTTACGACACACAACATTGACCTCCCGAGCTGCTGGTTCCGGGATCATCCAGAACAGATTCCTCTCCAATCTGACTCATACCGAGGTGGACCCAGCAGATAAACTTTCCCTGAGCTTGGGGTGAGTTCATCTGGGCCTTGAATCGAGTGACATGCTTCTTCAACACCTCTGGCTTGACATGTCCGAGCTGTGTCGTGCGCGGACCTGGTCCTCGATGGTTGTGATGAGGTGCAGTTGTTAGTGCGATGCAGATCGATGGATTGATTTTGTCGGCGTACGGAATTGGTCCTTGGTGACCCAACTTTCGCATTACCCAATGCTCAGAAGCCACCTCGGGCGTCATATACTCCTTCATACCTGGTACATGCAGAGGAATCGATGGCATATTGGCGAGTACAGTGTCGAACCGATTGCGACGGTCGTTCTTGCTCAGTGTTGGCCATGCTTTGGCGAGCTCCCAGCCTTGCCTGTGGTGCTTATGTGACAAGATCTTGTAGGCTTTCGCAAAGGCTTTCCCTGCCTTATTCGGATGCTCAAGACCAAACTCTGCGATACCAAGAAGGTAGTAGAACCGAGCAATCACTAGGGCGGGAACCATGTCTTTCTTCTTCTTCTGGTTCATGATCTCTGCATCTTCGATGTGACTGACGAGACCAGGAACGCATTTGTACAACCGCTCGCCCTCTTCCTGTTTCGTGGTGTCCGACAACATAAGGAGAGCAGTATCCGTCCATGTCATAGCTTCAAGTCGAAACATGGCCTCCAGCCATTCCTGATCACACCCGTTCATCATTGTGTTGTTTTTGAGCGCAGTCTCCTGAAAAGTTCGGGAGTCGAGATACTTCGCCATAGTCATGTCCGCATTTCCGAGACTGAAAGCTAGGTCTCCTTTACGCTTGATGGAGAGAGTGAGATCGTGGATCTCCCAAGCGCCACCTCTAACCCATGCTACCTTCTGTGTCATGGCTTGCTTGATGCGAGCTACGAGAGACAAATCCACCGGACCAGTGATGGTGACCTTTTGGATGATAGCTCCGCCCTTGACCTGCTCGAAGGGTAGCAGAACCTGCTTTATATGGGCCAACTGTAGTGCAACGAGTGCTGGCTGACGGAACGCGAAATCGAAGTGAAAGCCCATGAAGTTGGCGAGATCGAGAATTCGGAGAAGCCTAGCAAATTGCGGTATATCATGGGAGAGGAGCAGGAAGGTGACCGGTTTGGCATCCTTTGGATTTTGGCGGACCTCATCCTGAGTGATCGTTAGGTCGAGAATGTGCTGCTCGAACGGCCTGGCCAGGTTGAAGTATGGAACCTCGTGATTCGTCATCGAGTCGTATGCTTGGTTAAAATTCCAGTGCACCTTGACGAAGCGGTTGTTCTCATTGAGCACAGCGGAAGCATCCTGGCCGATGGCGCGACTGACGCGCAGGAGATTGGTCTCGAAGTGATAGTGTTCGACAAGGTATCGGTTAGGTGGCTGTCGGACCCGACTGGATACAAGATTATACCTATGGTGGGGGTGCAGAGTCAGCAAAGTGCCAATGACCGTTGTATTGGGTTAGATCCACGCAGTCATGTAGGTACCCATAGTCACGTACTTGAAGATTTCCTTTCGCAGCTGCTGCGGCAGATGCTCAAGCAGCGACATGGTGACGCGTTAACAAGAGACAAGCAAGATGGATTGGATTTGCTGAAGGCGTGTGAGAGGCGAAAAGAAGGCCAGCGGTGAGGTGAGGCTTGAAAAGGAAAGGTTTGCAGGAGTGGGAGTGAAAAGCGTTGGGCTTGGCGGCCAGAGTCATTGGCCTGGTGCAGGAAAGCGCGCGTTCGAGCGTGCCTTCCCGCAACGCGCACTCACATGACATGAAGCGGTGTGGTTCAGTCGTCACTCTAACGGGGTCTAGGCAAGCGGACCAAATCACACGGTCGACATAAACTGCGGGAAGCAAGTGTGGATCAGGCACCACGGCATGTATGCCTTACCTATACTCCTAAGGCGACTGTACATACTGCATCGGGTTGGGGAGACGGCGTGGTTGCTAGTATGAGACAGCTCAAATAGTGGAGCCGATACTGGCAACCAAACCTCGACGCAGGGCAAGAGCCATAGCGCTGCAGTTCCCTATGGCCCCCAATCTCAATTCCAGCGAGTGTGATGTTCGATGGGAGTGTGCCTGGGAAGTGAACGACTCGCAAGCCGTCACCGTCGAGTTCGATACCACCATCACCTCAAACGTGGCTCTTTTCATGAAAACTGTGGTGTAATGATCATTATGCGCCGTCAAATTAGACGTCGCAGCTACAGCCGTAGTAATCATGGTAGTATAATTCGTCAAATAGCGCAACTATTGGCCTTGTACCGTTGACCGTCTGTAGCCCGTCAAGTTGGGTTTGGAGCCGGGTGATAGTCCAAAGTGGGGCGTCCCAGACATTCGATGCAGATTCCGGTCTGCCTTGATTGATTTTCAGATAGCCAGGACCGGGTTGACTAGGGACGCATGAGACTTGGACACAATTTTCTTGAGCAGAATGCTTTGAATAGCCTGTCGATAGATTGAGATGGCTCCAAGAAATGTGAGATGGTAACGGAATGAGATAGCGTCCCGGAAACTGAGCGCTTGAGAGAGAGCCAGATTATGCAGAAGAGATCAAACTTGAAGAGGAGTAAGATGGCTCCGAATGACCAGATTGGCAGCAGGAATAGCCAGAGGCTCAGTAATGTTCATGACTTGGTAATTTACACCGTTGCTTCCGCAGAATCGTGACCGACGTGGAAGGTGGCCGAAATCGAAGCGTCGCATAATGGCCCGACACTGATGTGGACAGGTTGTGGGTCGTAGCAATGCCGCTTCTTGAACCTGGGATAGTGGGTCGAAGACACAATCTTCCTGCGAGTGTACGTCCACGACAGATGGAGCTGCAACGAACTCTGCGGTGGAAAGCCCAAACTCCCAGCTCTTGAATCCCAACATGAACCTGCCGGAGTGTTGATAATACCACATAGACGAGTCCGATACTTCTTCGAAAAAGGTGTCTAGTAACGAGAACAAATCATTCTTCCCAGAAAGACTCGTAGGGGTAGCATCATCGTAGATCACTTCAAGATTATGTGCATGACTGGTCAGACTACGTATGACGCACAGCGAAAATCAGTGAAGTAGCATTTGTTGTCGACGAAGTCCATCTTGGCAGGTACCAAAGGCCTAACCCGAAAGTAGCCTTTCACGTGACATGACGTCAGACCGATTCGGAACTCTTTCCGCATGGCTCACAAACTGTCAAATCGTCAACACCACAATGCGCTCAATCCATCGCGGCCTGCGGCCCATATGTGCGCCGTTTCTCCATCCCAAACATACCACACGGATACCATTGCCATTCTCTACCTCGCCGACGCCATGGACACGCTCCTTTCATGCATCTGCGAGCTGCAAAGTTCTCGATCTTTCCTACAGCCTCCACGATAATCAGGGCAAAGCGAAAGGCGACCCAATCGTGATCCTGCACGGTCTCTTCGGTAGCAAAAAGAACAATCGGAGTGTGAGCAAGTACGGCAGTCCCCTCACTCTTCAATAGCTTCTCCGAACTGACCAGCTCTCTCACAGCGCCTTTGCTCGTACCCTCTCCCGCCCCGTCTATGCCCTCGATCTCCGTAACCACGGCGAATCCCCCCACGACAATACACACACCTATACCGCTCTCGCCTCCGATGTCTCCGCCTTCCTCGACACGCACTCCCTCAAGAACGCAACCTTGATCGGACACTCCATGGGCGCCAAAACCGTCATGACTATGGCCCTCTCGGATCCCTCTTGCTGCGCCAACATCGTCGCTGTCGATAACGCCCCCGTCGATGCGGCGCTCGCGTCAGATTTTCCCCGCTACGTCGAGGGCATGCGCAAGACTGAAGAGGGCAAGCCTATGAGTCAGAAAGATGCCGATGCGATCATGGAGCCGTACGCAAAGGAGGCACCAGTCCGCCAATTTCTGCTCACGAACTTGGTGAGAGAGCCCGGGAAGCCTTTGAGGTGGAGAATTCCCGTCAAAATACTGGCGGATGCGTTGGATGATATGGCGGATTTTCCGTTCAAGAATCCGGACGAGGCGCGGTTTAGCAAGAGGGCGCTGTTCATAAGAGGAACGCGGAGTCATTACGTTAGTGATGAGACATTGCCGATTGTTGGGAGATTTTTCCCGCGATTTGATGTGGTGGATGTGGACGCGGGTCATTGGGTCATTAGTGAGAAACCGGACGTTTTTGTCAACAGTACGTTCTCCCCTCTACAAGTCCCAAAGAATTTGTCGCTAATATCCCATAGCTGTAGTAGAATTCCTCCAAGACTCGGAGTGAACGCATTAGATACCACATTTCCAATAATGTACAACATGTCAAGCCTAGCGTCCAGCCTGTTCAGCAATATCCCCCACCCCTACAAGTCCACTGCCAATTGAATTTGTCAATGACGCAGCTATCCTGCCCACCACACACGAACCGTGCCGTGGGATATTCCGGTTCCTCACAGTGCCACAGCGAGTTATACGCATCGCCGTTGTTGCGGTCGCATTTGCCAATGTCTCTGCATAGCCAGTCGCGCATATCTTCGACGTTCCATCCTAGACTTGATGTTACAAGTCAATCTCTTTGGGAGAGTAGACCGGGTAGTCTAATACGAGGTTGGGCTTTCACGGCCAAGAGGCGAAATTGGGTAGGTCTTGGTATTGAGAAAGAGAAGAGAAGTCGACGTACCCTTCTTTATCATAGCCCAGCCGCATATCATGTTCCCCGCTATCCCACAGGTCAGACCGTGTCTCACACGACTTTCACGCTTTGTAAGTGATGACTCGGGGGTCTCCAGTTTGAAGTCGGCGGAGGGGACTGCAAATGTGAGGGTTGAGAGAGCTGCGAGGGCTGTTGCTACTGAGAGTGGGCGCATAGTTGGGGTGTAAAGTTGTTGAGATTGGAAACGGCGTTCTGATGAGAAATGGTGGAAGACGTGTGTTGCTAGGCGTACTTGCTGAAGAGGGAAGCGATATGCACAGTGAGGTTGATTGCAGAAGGAGGGAGGATTTATATACGCCCAACTCTCAATCTCGTCGTACGTGTATCCACGAAAGTGCGAAAATCTCACCGCTGTAAGACAGCTCCTGTGCGTTTGAACTCAGTCATTACATGTAACGCCGCGCTCTCAGAGCCTGCCAACTCAGGTCCGTGACGAACATCGTGAGAGCTGAAAGTACGCGGGTCCGTCTGGAACTCGTGCCATACCCGCGGCATCCCCTGCACAAACAAACATCTTACATTCAGCCTCATGCGATGCTGTTCAGACAGCGGTGGGGCTGGTCGGCGAGGTGCGGCATACGATCGATTCGAGCTGAATTATAACACCCGCTTACATGCCCGCATGTAGCTAGATGACCATTGGAACTATGCAATACTACAGCTCGCTCCTTTCGGCCCTGCCTTCTGTGTCTTCGACTTTCGACAGATTATCTTTCACGCCCTCATTTGACGTCTTCAAATGTTCGAACGCTGGCGCATCCTCGCCTAAGCCCCAGGCAAAGACACCACCTAACCCTCTTTTCTCCACGATCGCTGGGAACTTCTTTCTAATAGCATCAGGCGTATCCCAAGACCAAAACAGATCCTCTTCAGCGTCGAAATAGTAATGCCCACCTCCTTCGCTATCGTACTTGCCATCAGTAAGTGCGCGATTGAAGGATCGCGCCAATTCCTCCGGAACTTCATCATGCCACGAAAATGCCCCCGCCTTCCCCAGATCGGCGCCGGACGAGGGATCCTCCATGAGCGCAGCCTTGCACCCAATCGGACTCCCACTACAATCTGCCTCGGAATTCGTTCTGAACCATTTCACGTAAAACGCAAGGCCCAGATTTATCCGTTCCGGTGAGACGCCCCGTTCTATATAAGCATCGATGGAATCAAGAGAAAGCTGTAGACCTGTATGGTGCTTGGTGATGTTGTCACGACGGTTCATTAGGTCGTAGGTCATGATGTTGAGAAAGTCGACAGGGGTCAGTATTTCGGGGATGGTGGTGGGAGTGAAGGCGAGGAGGTCTCTTGGGATGCCAGGGACGGCTACTGAGATGACTTTTGAGGGACCGAGAGCCGAGCGGAGGGTGGAGAGGAGGAGGGGGTAGGCGCCGATCTCCCACTCTTTTGCCGAATTCGCAATCTGCTTGTAGTCCTCACCGTTGCCACTGTGACCCAATCAGTATGCTTGAATCGTATGACGTGAAAGCTGCGTAGACGTTGTGACGACCTACCCAGGGTACTCCCAATCGACATCCACGCCTGCAATAATCAGCCACATCCACCCACACAACACCGCAAAGAGCACATACCATCCGCACCCGTCTCCTTGACCATTCTAGCAACATTCCTCGCAAACAACGCCCTACTTCCCTCCGTCTTCGCCGCTTTCGAGAAACTATCCGTGTCTCCCCAGCCACCAATGGCAACCATAATCTTCGTGCCTTCTACAAACTTTGGTCGTATCTCTTCTACGGTAGTGAATAGTGGCCATGAAGAAAGATCCGGTTCGTTGAAGATCTCGGATCGCATAAACGCGAGTGCCACGTGCGTGACATCTGAGATTAGGGCAGGTTCCGGGACTATGGGATGTTGTCTGTGGATGTATAGTGGTCAGAAGTAAACTGATATCAGAGATGGATAAGACTCACCCTGTCAAATACATAATGTACCGCAGCTTCTGTGATCCGGCTGCGACTGAAACGATAGAGCCAAGCAAGCAAAGGGCGAACAAGAGCCCGTATGGGGATGAAGTCCCCATCGTGGTCGCGGATGGATACCTGTAGTAATACTGAACTAGCCTTCGACCTACACAAATTTTGACAAGTACTTTTTGAAAGATAAACTCTTGGTCCGAAATAATGATGATGCTTGAAAGTGTCCCTGGTAGTCGTAGGTGGAGAGTGGAGCTCTTAGGTGTTCTGGAGCAAGACCGAATGGAAGTCGTAGCCGAAGCGAGATAGGATGGACGTTGCCAAGCCCGGGTAATTTATACCTCGGAGCGTGCCATCGTTCACAGCTTCTGAAGCACGTCACCGCCCAATCGATGCTCTACACATTCAATGACACCCTGGACACGGTGTACCAGTCGCATCGCGCGAACACCGATCCACCGGACACAATGGCGCCGAATACCGCGCCGCCACTACTCCTCCGCCGAAGACAACTCCATCCAGAACATTTCCGCGACATACGCTGGGCAAAGCGATGAGAGCTGGTTTGAGAAGCTGCGCGAGGAGATGCTCAAGCGCGAGCTTCCCAAACATCACGATACTATCGACAAGGGGCAGGGGCTGCAGCTCTATGCCACACTCCACGACTTCTTTCCCAAGACCTGGCATACCGTCTTCGCACCGGGACCTACATCTCCGAAACTGCCCCCCGTGTCCGTGGGTAACCACCTCATCCACTTCAACCCGGCGCCGCACAACGGACTGCTGCTTCCGGATGGAACAGACACGTTCCATAGCCCCCGCGGCCCGTTTGTACGCCGTATGTGGGCGGGTGGCAGCCTTCGAATCAACCGGTCTTTATACTTCGACAGCAACGGCGGATGGAAAGAGGGGCAGAAATGCATCTGCGTCGAGCGGATCAAGGACGTGCGTCTCCATGGTCAAGATGCCACGGCGAAGATCTTTGTGACGATCGAGAGGCGATTTGCGCGCAAAGACCAGCTGACCAGTTCGATACAACGCGCCAAAGGCTCCTTTTCAAATGGCTCCTCGTCACGACCGGCCGATCATTTCGGGGCACAGGTTGATCTGGACGGATGGGGTGATGCCTTCATGGTGGAGGAGCGCAACCTAGTATTCATGCGGGAGAGGAGCACGGCGGAGCTGGAAGACATCAAGGCGGGCAAAATGACCCCCACTAGATATCTCAATTCGCCCGGAACGCCCGAATTCTCGCATGCCCTGACGCCAACGAGCGCGATGCTCTTCCGCTTCTCATCCCTCACCTTTAATGCTCACGCTATCCACCTCGATCGAGACTACGCCCGCAATGTCGAAGGCCACCGCAACCTGCTCGTTCACGGCCCGCTAACCCTACTGCTCATGGTCAAGCTTATCTCAGGTCATCTGAAAGAACGACCGGGTGCTCACCAGATCGTCCAATCCATCGAATACCGGAATCTCGCGCCACTGTACTGTGATGAAGAATTACGCCTTTGTGCACGCGAGAAGACGGGCCTGCGCACTGAAGAGGGTAGCATATATGACGTATGGATCGAGGGACCTACGGGGGGTATGGCTGTGAAGGGTACTGTGCGGACCGGCTGTGTACCTAAGCAGAATGTGCTGGATCCTAGCGAAGCTATTGCGGAGCGCAAGCAAGATAAAATGGCGCCGGGCACGAAGAACAGCAAAGCCACTACGGCGCCCAAGAACGACGGAATTGCACCCTTAATTCGCTCTGTTATCACAAGCAAAGGCGCGCCTCTCCGCCCGTTCGCACTAAAGAAGGTAGCGTCAGGAAAACCCTCCGCCAAACATGTGCTCTTGCAACGCTCTCGACTCACAGCCGCCGAACCCACACCATCTTCTATTCCGCGAAGTGACGCAACCCAATCCCCATCGTAAATACCAGAGGCATCAGAGCCTGGAGACCATGCTGTTGCTCCTATCCTTCCCTCTCCGATCCCCAGCGTCGACCCTATCCCGCTCGTCGCCATCTCCACAAGGCCAAGAGCGCCCTCATACGCATCACCGCCTCACCAACGCTGAACCTACTTCACCTCCACACGAGCAGATCCCACATTCCCCGAAGAACCCAACAGCATCTCCGAACAATCCGCCTCCGACACCAGACCCTCACCATCCGAACCCATAACCACACCCATCACCTCCGACGAATACCTCCCCTTCGAAATCCGCCGCCTTATCGCCATCCCTAGTCACATGCATCTCCGCGCAAATACCTCGTTACTCGCTCCATCGCCCAGAGACATAAACGGCAGAACCGGTCTAATATGAGATACAAACCTCAAACCCTCGTACGTAAATACATTACAGCTGCACGTACGACTGTTTGCTAGGAAAGGCGCGAGGGCTATCACACCTGCCCAACCGAGGATTAGACGGGTGGTGCCCAAACCGGTCAGATTGCGGGAGGGCAGCATACAGGCTGATAGAACGTGGTGGGAGAAAGGTGTGTTGAAGAAACGGAAGGGCATTTTGGCGGGGTGGTCAGGTGATGCGCCGGCCTAGAAAAGAAGTGAATATGTTGTAGATTGCTTGTATGATAGGCAAAGCAAGCTGTATGTAGGAGCTGAGCATTGTCATAACTGTATGATATGGACACAAGCTCGGCCTATTTGGAAGGTCTGATGTCACCCTACAAACGATATCATCCACCTGGGCAACATTTCCCTCACGTGAAATTGATGCAGACTTTGGGTGGGCGCCATGGTTTAAATTTATTCATTCAGAGTCTCTGTGGACTGCGCGCCCATGAACGCCATGCAATCATATCCGCTTTTCCATCCCAGGTATACCCAGTCCCGTCGTGCACATGCAGATACAAAAACATCCCTTAGACGATAGCGAGCTTGGTAGCCGCAATGTCGAGCGCATCAACATCGGCGGTCAACCGCGCGAAAGCCTTCTTGGAGCCGTCGGGGCGGATGAGGGTGTTGATCTTGACGGTGGTGACGTCGTACTGCTTCTTGAGAGCCGCGGCAATCTGGCGCTTGTTGGCCTTGATGTCGACGATGAAGACGAGGGTGTTGTTCTCCTCGATCTTCTTCATGGCGGACTCGGTGTTGAGCGGGTGGATGAGGACCTTGCCGGAGTCCATGCGCGGCTGCGAAGGGATCGACTTGCGGGGGTACTTGGGCGAGCGACTGGGAAGACAAGTCAGCAAATGTCTCACTGGCCTTCACGCGCGACCAGCAAGTCGAAGCGCTTGCTCGGAACTGCGGCGACGGAAGGAGAGTGGGCAACTCACGAAAGCTCCAGGGTTTTGGGACGGTGGAAGCTAGTGTTCTTGCGAACCTTGCGGACCTTATGCGAGTTGACCTTTAAATCTCGTTAACGATGCTGCCCACAGCACGAGAAGTAAAAGCCGCCAGCGATGGGAGTGCTGGCACGCCTTGTGGTCATGTGGGGAGACATACTCCGCGCAGGGCAGCCTTTGCGGCATTGTTAGCCTTAGCAGAGGGCTTTCCGCCTGGGACACGTTAGCAATGGACTTTTGGAGAGGACAACGGGGATTGCGGCGGAACGCTTGAGGGAGCACCGCTCGAACGACTGTGGCTAGTTGCGCGCCGTGTTGTGAATGTCGGTCGAAGCGTTGCGCTCTGCGCGTCGATTGCAGTGGTTGTGCGTACCTTTTTGGGTGGCTTTGGGAGGCATGGCGACGTGCTGTTGGGTTAGTATCGAGGTCGTGGATTGCGAGGAAGTTCTGAAGTTGAAATGTGCGCAACTCGCAAAATTCGCTTAGCCCCCCAGCCGTAGCGGGCCTAGCGCATACTAGCGCCGTGCAGTCTCGGCTTGCCCTCCAGGGCCTTCCTCATATCGCAACGCGCCCCATGTGATTTGCAAAGATTGGCTCAACATGGCAGTTAAAAAACGACAGAAGACGCTTTCGCATGGCCGGCCACCCGTTGCCATCTCGAAAGAGCGCATGAGCTCTCAGCGATCGCGGACCATCATACGCGACCACCATCGTTTGCAGAAGGAGCACGCAGCAGCTGTCAAGAAGGGCAACACGAAATTGGCCGAAAAGCTCACCAAAGCCATCGAGGAGAATGGAGGATTGAAGGTCTACCAGGCCGCCAGCAAGCAAGGACAGTCGAAAGAGCGAGGCGGTGATTCTAGCAAAGTCTTGATCGAATGGCTGCAGGAAGCCGAAGTCATCCAATCCAAAAAGGATGCCAAAGAGGGTGCAGAAATCGGCTCGAAAACCCGACTCCGGTGTCTGGAAGTCGGCGCGCTGTCAACGAAGAATGAGATTTCGAGGTTTCCCAAGGAGATCGAGATGACCCGCATCGACCTTAACAGCCAAAGCCTGGGCATCGAAAAACAAGACTTCATGGAACGGCCACTACCAGAATCTTCCGTTGAGTCCTTCGATGTTATATCTCTCTCGTTGGTCTTGAACTACGCGCCAGATCCGATCCAACGAGGCGAAATGCTGAAGCGCGTCGCTCAACATCTGAGAGATGTAGATGCGGAAGACACTACTAAGGCTACGGTTCTGCCAGCTCTGTTCCTGGTGTTACCGCTGCCATGCGTGGAGAACTCCAGATATCTCAACGAACAACTGTTGATGCGGATCATGACGAATATGGGCTTCACCGTCCAGAAAAAGAAGAAGACGTCAAAGCTGTGCTACTATTTGTTCAGCCTGACCGGCAAAAACAATTCGGTCAAAACTGGGAAAAAGGAGATCAAAAATGGGATTACGATGAACAATTTCTGCATTGTGGTAGAATAAGATGGGCGGCAGAGCTACATCAGTCGCGAACAGGCATGCAACATGCATCCCGGAAACGTGGCCCTCTGTTTCTGGGGCTCCGAAACGGACCGTGGGCGCTCGTATATTTGATGCGAAAGGGACCGCCTGCTTCAAAGTTCGTTCCACAAATGCATATGGCCATACCGCAGCAATCACTATTAATCCATGGCGTTCGGGAGTGAAATGCAACTTCGGGTTTCAAGATTCTGAACAGAGAGGGGGAAGGCTACATGAGTAGCTCCACCCCTGAGGTGTATCTAGATACGTAGGAAGTTCAAAACAAATGGGATCACAAACAATTACGCTTGGCCCCAGTTCAGCACATCAGCAACCTCGCCACTTCCTTCTCAATGAAGATGTGCGTATGGTGGGCGTCCGCGATTGAAATGCGAGTCTTCCGTTCTCGAGTCCGGATATAATCCCGCTGTACGACACCCACTGTGAAATTCAGTGACGGAAGAGCCTGCCCTGCTCAGCTGCTAAGCTGCATCTCAACAAATTCTCCGTGCGGCATCCTTTCCAGCCAAACGCAAATCGAGGACAACGCCAAAGATCTATAACAAGCAAGCGACGCAACACAAAACTTTGATAGAAAACGCGTTCGCTACGAGGCCTTGTTTGGCGTGAGAAACGTCTGTCATCGTGGGAGGTTGTGCCACATTCATTTGCTACTCTCGGCGAAATGTTTCCCCGCCAAAGAACCGACGCCATCTCATCTCCGCCAGCGTTTGATCTCCATAAGCTCATTCCGCCAAATGCCGGGATACCCGCTGTGCTGATCCCAAACGGCGATGGTCTAGACGTGTGGCGTTGATGACAGGCCTAACAACGTGCGCGTCTTGGCCCCGTTTGCGCGGCTCGCGGGTTGTCGTGCTGCGATGTTGACTCCACTTTGTTCCTGGAAATTTCCACTTTGTGCTGCTTGGGAAATGGCACCAACATGTGGAGATAGGCGAATTTCACGCTGTGAAGTTTACATAGGTAAGTTGATCTGCTGTGTTTCCTTTTGTTTCTTTACTCTTGTCTTTTCGTTCATTGAGCTTGAGGTCTCTTCCACACATTCGTTACCCTTTGCAAGCCATAGTGCTACTTTCGTTCCTTCTTCGTATCTACTCTACCTTCGAGTCTGGTGACTCTTATCCGTTCTTTACCTTCATTCCGCTTCCTCAGTCTACATCTCATCAGCTTTTACTCGACGCATCAACTTAAACAACACCTCAACAAAACATGAAGTCATTCGCATCCATCCTCCCCCTCGCGGGTCTCGCTCTTGCCCAACAGCAGTGCGAACCCCAAGGCACCATTACCAAAACCGAAGTCCAGAAGGTCACCATTACAGTCTCAGCTACCTCCGCGGTCGCCGATACTACTGCGATTACATCTGTGAGGCCGACTCGCCGCCCCCACGCGCACCATTCTCACTACCCTGCTCCTCACTATCCGATGCCCAATGGTACCTATTACAACTCTTCGACCTTGGTCTCGTATACTACCCCGTTCCCGAGCACCGTTCCGACCCTCTCCTTCATGCTCCCTACGGACACCACTGGGACCTCCATTCAGACACTATACGTGACCCCATCGCCCGTCGACGCTCCCTCCGAGAGTGCGACCGATGCAGCCATCGTCCCAGCATCCGAGGCCACCGCTGCAGCCTCTTCCGCAGCCGCTGCACCAGCCGAGGCAACAGTCCCCGAAACTTCACCTGCAGGGACAGTCAATGCACAGGCAGCCACCGTCTCCGGCAAAGCCACAAGCTACGGTGGCAACCTCGCGGGCGGGAACTGCATGTTCACCGGCTACACACTGCCCTCTGGTGTCTTCGGCACCGCCTTCAGCGGCCAGAACTGGGATGCTTCCAAGTGCGGTGTCTGCGTCTCTGTGACGGGACCGAACGGAAAGCCCATCAAGGCTATGGTATGTCCAGCATCCATCCGTTTCACCCATACTCTACCCATTGAAATGCTAACCCACATATCCAGGTCGTAGACAAATGCCCCGAGTGTGACCCCACGCACCTCGACCTCTTCGCAAACGCCTACACCGCCGTCTCTAACCAGTCCCCTGGCATAATCCCCATCAGCTACTCTATTGTTCCCTGCGGCATCACCTCCCCCATCACACTGAAGAACAAATCCGGCACCTCCCCGTACTGGTTCAGCATGCAAGTCATGAATGCCAACGTGGGTGTTGCGAAGCTCGAAGTCTCGACTGATGGTGGCAAGTCTTGGAAGGCTACCCAACGCAAGGATTACAACTTCTTTGAGAATCCGAGTGGATTTGGCACGGCGAGCGTGGACGTCAAAGTTACGAGTGTGAATGGAGGGACGATGGTGATTAAGGGGGTTAAGGTGGCGAGTGATGCTGTGACTACTGGCACGGGGAACTTTGCTTAAGGGAAGTGATTTGGAGGTGCGATCTTTGGTTGATGGAGTGGGATGATGAGGTTTTCTTCAGGTTTGAGTCCTAACTTTATTCGCTTCTTGTATCTTCTACTTATACCTTTCGAATCACAGCTGGCAGCATAAACACGCGCCCAACTATCTCTCGCTCCTCTATTCAATAAGATCCAAGCTATTTGACTCTCAGGGGGTTTTAGAATTTGCGCACTCCCCTGCCTATTGTTCGCCGTTGAGTGTTAGTTTGGTCTGCACCTAGCTTCCTTCGACAAGGAAACATACTTTGCGCCCGGAGGCTACTTCGAGAAAAACGACGATGGGGCTCATTTTGGAGAAACTAGCTTCTCGAGATGGTGTCGAAGTCGGTCGTACGCCTGGTGTTCTTCAAGAGAAGCTGGAACCAAAAACGAGCAAACAGATTACATGCAAACAAGGCGTTGATGTCAGTAGGTGTAGAAGAGTCGGGCATGTGTGGATGGAAGTGAGGGTAACATTTGGCGAAAATGTTGAGCCGGGCGATTGGGTACAGCGGGCCCAGAAGAACGACAAGAACTTTCGTATTTGCTGAAGCGTTTGGGGTCTAGTTCGTTCTGTAGCATGTTGCTGAATTTAGAGTATTATACTCATTGATCTTCCAGTGCTTTTGGTTCAATGTGTATGAGGTGTGCTTATAGCACCACTATTGTGTGCGGACTTTGCTGTATTTCGCCACTGGACTTCCTGTCAATCGACAAGCTCCCGTGAGGCAAAATAATTAATACAGTGCTTCCTGCAAAAAGAGCGAGAAACAACAATAGTGCCTGGAGTAAAGAGGCGGCAACCCAGAGTATCGAACACCCCATCAACCGACTGGGATATCATTCGTTTGGTAGCCATCCTGAACAAGCGCAATGTGCCGTTGCCAACATCGTAACCTTGCGCGAACAATGACGACACAGCACTTGCGGAGGTATAGGAATGCGAAGGCATTGCCTCCATACCTACAGCTTGCATTTAATGTATACAAGATGTCTAAAAGAGTGAAGTGCCATGACAGGTAACCATGGCCCAAACAAACCCAACAAAAAAGTAAGGCATCAATTAATTGAGTGGCTTCTACGATACATCGAGCAAAACGAAAACAAAGCGTAGTAGTCAAACGAGCAGATAGCCTTCGATACAAGGTCGGAGCAGCAAAATTACAGCGTCCCTTGTTAGAAGGCGGAATTTCGGGTTTCACTGTCAAAGTCTTCGTTAGAAACGGAACGTAAAGACCTAGATAACAATGCGTATATGAGAGGCATGTGCGCTTGTACGAATGAGCTGGTTCTGTGTTCAACGAGTTGTGCCGGTCACTAAGAATCAGCTCCTTCGTGGATCCGAGCCGGCGCGAAATACCCAAAGCTCCGCGACGAGGCCGCTGGACTATTCCCTTCGTTCAAGGCACCCACAATCTGGAGAATTCATATGTCCCAGAGCTTTCTTCAGTATAGATAAGCCAGTGCCAGGCCAGACAGCGCCCGCAGACCGAGGTCCGGGTCAAGGGCGTAGTCCATCAGCCTCGTCGAGACGTCGCCTGGGGTCTGCCGCGTACGGGATCCTACAAGCTGGCACACTAGTTGAAGGATTGTTTTTTTTGCTTCAGAGTGGGGTCCAAAGGAGAAGGTATTGAACGTTACCATGAGAGAGGGATGGTTGTCAAGGCCGAGGTGCTCAATAACCGAAACTACGACAGCTTCGCCAGCTTCCTGGTAGATAGCACCGATTAGGGCCTCCAAGGTGGTAATCAACATCTTTGTGCTGGCTGGGCCATCGTATCCAGCTTCGGTGATAATAATGGCTCCGATGCCGAGAGGTCGGCTCCGCTGCTCCAAGCCTGTGTTGGACAGAACCTGTTGGCGCGCGGCAGTCCAGGCGTTAGGGAGTTGGCGAGGTTCTGTTAGACATCAGTCGTAAGAAGATGCTCGGAATTAGGGGTTTCTCATACCTGCTTCGTACCACTTCTTACATAGCGCGAAAGAAAGGGCAGAATCTCCCAGGACGGCGAGACGTTTGTTGTTTTGGATAATAGAGCGACCGCCGTTGAAAAGAACTTTCACCTGGGGAGCAGCCATCTGAATTGCTTCAACGCACAGCGCCTTATTGATGAAGACGTAGTTGAGGATTCGCTCTGCCTCATTGATCATTTGATCGATGGTAGACATGCTGTGTTGCAAGGTCTGAATGGTATAATGCAAAGAAGGCGAAGTATAAATGTGCAAATGATAGCGAAGTGTCCAGAGTAAAGAATGAGGATTGAAGAAGGTATTACCTGTTGAGACGGCTCAACTATTTATCAGACAAAGCAGTCACTTGTTCCCAAGCCTCCTGTTAATGTCACTAGAGCATGAGTCTGAGCAACATGGTGGGCGCGGGCCAATCATCACTTTCCAAAACGTTACACGAACTCCTTGCATTGATGCTGAAGCATCATTTCACAGGCACAACCTCTCACCGGCACAACCTCTCACCAGCAAAACCTCTCACCGGCACAACCTCTCACCGGAACAATCTCTCACCGGAGTAACCTCTCACCTACATTAGAACATAGCCGGTGAACAACTCATGAGCTCGGGTATCTCGATTGGCAACATGATGGTGCATTATCCAGCTACCGACATACTCTGTTTTCCCATTGTGGAGCTCATTTCATAGGCTTCAGACTCTCTTCTTTACCTTTGCATGGAAATTACGACCAACGAAGCTGAATCCCAGTTAGCAAAGTAGCAAAATCCTAGGATGTTCAAATAGGGGCGTACAATGTCATCAAGAGATCAATCCATCGCATGTCCTCATCCGTTGTGTTGTGTATTTCAAGCTCGAATCGACGGAAGAGGTTTGCGAGCAACGTGTAAATCTCGCAGTAAGCCAAACTACGCAGTATTAACTAAGTTCAAAGGATTCGTGGCATGTTCACCTACTCCTTCCCAAGACACTGCCTTGTGCCGCGGTAGAAACTTGTCATATACTTTTCGAGTTGAGAGGAATCATCGGCTAGCCACCGCTCAGGTAAGAACCGATCAGGCTCGGACCAGACCTTGGGGTGGCGGTTGAGAAGATGCGATGATGTGTTGATAACGGTCTAGCGGATATGTCAGTAGTCGACCTTGTACAGTAGAGATTTGGCGGCCATGTATCGCTTACCTTCGCTGGAATTGTTTTACCATACAATACCCATCCATCAGGAGGAACCACCCGTGGAGCTTTGCCTGGCAATGGTGAGCTATATCTCAAGATCTCTTTGATGACCGCGGTCTATAGCCTCGTTAGTCTAAATCAAGTAGACCCCCAATATTCACTTACTAGATACGGCAGTTTCTTGGCCTTGTCGTAGGTAATCTCTTCATTGGATTTTGGGAAATTCGTAGCCAGCTCGTCGGAAACCTTCTTATGAATCTCAGGATGTCTCAGAACCTGAAAGATGCCGATAATCATAACGTTAGACGTAGTGTCATTACCAGCTGAAAGAAGCATGATGACTTCTTCTGCAAGCTGGCTGGCACCAAGAACACTGTGGTCTTTGGCCGATGTGGGATCAACCAAAAGGTCAATGATGACGGACCGGTTGAAATCCGTCTTTTCACTTTTGGTGCCCTGGTTTCTGATTGTGGGAGCATCACGCTCGCGAAGATAACTGTCCATCAGCCCAATGCATTTCTACTCTCTGTCAGTGAGATTACCGAGTATGTCGGAATGTCCACTCACCTTCTTGAACTCCATTATCGGAATAGGGAACAGCTTTTCCGACAGCTACTCCGGTAAAGACAGTGAGAACCGCGTCATGTTAGGAAACGCCGTAGCTGTCCAGCCCATTTCGAATGTCGAATGGAGATACTCGATGAACTTGTTGCGGAATTTAGGATCGGAAATGCAGCCTAGCTCCTTTCCGAACACGATGGTAGAAATGACATCCATAGTATAGGCTTTGGTCGCTCTGAACATGTTGATAGGTTCGTCGCGGGTGGCGAATTCTTCAAAGCGGCTCAACAAATTGTCAGCTTTACTTTTTACCATAGGCGCTAGTTCTTGCACTCGGGCGGGCGAAAAGGCTGGAGTAAGAACTTGTCGTCGTACGCGATGGCGAACGGGGTCAGTCTCTCCAATCGACGTGCCTGGAAAAGTGATGAAGTCGTAAAAGCCAGAATCTTTTGTGAACTGAGAGCCGATTTTCGTAATCTCTTGGAAAACCTCCGGGTCGTTGATGTGAAGCTCGTTGGGAGCGATTCGAATCACCGGGCCTTCCACGGTATATGGTTAGCATGTGGCTCCATGTTCCTTTTTGGTGCCATAGACAGCGAATCTCTTACCGAGTATCTGGTGAAGTCGTTCGATCTCGAACAGTTCCATTCCATTGTTGTAGAAGTTCCAATACCACTCATACCTTTGAGCGCGATTAAAAGATGTTTCATGGCAAGAAGTTGTCTTAGAATACGCACCATGGCTTCGAGATGGCAGCCAGTCGTGGACCAGGATAACGTGACAACGGATGAAGGGTAAGCCTGTATACAGCCCTTGCAAACCAGAAAAGAAGGTATGTGCCAACGGCAGCCAGAGCTGCTCTTGAAACACTGGGCATGGCAATGAAACCTTATTGCAGGAGTCGTGTGGATCGCGCAACTGGTGCCTGGTAAGAACAGGCGGTCACTAGAGATGCGTTTGCTGTTGTCCAAACTACTGTGCCGCAATTGCCTGCAACGCTATTTGGGATTCGACGCAGACGTTTACCCTCGCATAGTGGAGAAACTCCGCCACTCGACGACATTTTGTAAGCCCCAAAGCTTGATCGAACCCCCGACTTACATGCATGCGATCTGCAGGGCTTGCAGGCCGGAGACCTAGGTAGAACTGGCAAGATGAAAACCCCATACTCCGAACAACGCCTACTTCTTAGAAGACCCACTGCGTAATGAAATACTGAATCGTATCAGTCGCTCGGGTATTTACCAGGAACGCAGTCCTGTTGCTTCCAAGCTCGGCGTATAAATCGGGGGAGCTGAGTTATTCTTATCGGATGTAATACAACAGGCTCTGCTTCGAGCCCACAAACGATCTTCTTTCCGGTGCGGCACAACTTACAACAAGATTCTGGCGCGGCTGCGTTGTCAACATGTCGACATTTTGGTCTGGTGGGACCGCGCCGCATCGCTTGGCTTTGCTTTGCTTGTGGCCCTCCCTAAAGTGATCGTCACACCCGCCGTTGGGTAAAAGCGAGTGCCTCCGTCGGAGCTTTTGCGAGATTCAGGTCTTCTTCCTCGCTTCTCCTCCGCCCTCTTGCCTTCTTATCATGGGGGGCTTTTTAGGCTTCTGCTATCGCCAGTTGACGTACAAACCAAAACCGCTTCCCTCAAGCATCTCCTTAGACGGCAAAACTGCACTTGTCACAGGTGCAAACAGCGGCCTGGGCTTTGAAGCTTCTCGCGAGCTTGCAGCACATGGTCTAGCACACCTTATCCTAGCCGTGCGCGATGTCACCAAGGGCGAGGCCGCAAAGGAAATCATCTTAAAAGCTTCACCAGATTGCGACATTCAGGTCTGGAGCCTTGACCACGACTCTTACGAAAGTATCGCTGCGTTTGGAAAGCGCGTGGATGGGCTCGACCGGCTGGATTTTGCGCTGCTCAATGCGGGCCTGAAGAAGATGGAGTACTCCACCTCTCACTCTGGCCATGAGCTCAATGTGCAAATCAACCATATCGGAACTTCGGCCGTATCTCTCCTCGTCCTCCCCACACTAAACAAAACCGCCACAATCACCAACTCCCCTTCCCGCATGACTATCGTCTCATCCGAGGGTCACTTCTGGGTCCCTTTCAAGGAGCAAAATGCGCCGAACATCTTGGAACGTATGGATGACAAGACTAGCTTCGGCAACCAGATGCAGAGATACTACACGACGAAGCTGCTCAACGTTCTCTGGACACGAGAGTTAGCTACCAAGGTGACCTCGGATAGAGTGATCACCAACACCGTGAACCCTGGTTTCTGCTACAGTGGTCTCCATCGCCACGAGAGCACGGGTATCATCAAGATATTCCTATGATGTTTGGTTGGAGCAGCGTTCAAGGGGGACACTGTCTTACTGATGCTCTGGTGCAACATGACAACTCACACGGAGAATACTTCAGCGAGCAACGCCAACTGCCGTATGTCTGCCTAAACTCCGAGTGAAAGCTTTGCTAAATGTCCGCAGTCCGTCAGATTTCGTACTGTCTCCAAGCGGACAGTCGGCACAGAAGCAGGTCTGGGAACAGACCATAGCCTTGCTGAAGAAGGAAATGGCGGATTTCAATACGTCTACAGCGGAGTGAATGTACTGAGGGAGACAATCGACATGATCGTTCATCGAGACCTACCATAGCCTATCCACGGGAAAGAGATTCAGGGGCCATAGCTTGGGTTACCAAACTGATTTATTTAAGTAGCTTACTGTTATTAATCAGCCTTCAATGGTTATCCCGCCCTACGCCCGCAGTAACACTCCCTTACTCCTCTCCCGCCCCGCGCCCGACCTCTTATTGTCTAGTAAAGTTGAAGCGGTCATTGGGGGATGTTCCATAGATATTGTAAGCAAATATTGGCTACGGCGACAAAGGAGCGCATTGCTGACTTCTCCGAAGCCGATGGCATCATTAAAGAGAGACCGGACAAAGTGTTAGCAGTGTAACGAAGGATCCGAGGGCTATTAGTAATGTGAAATTTCCCGTAGAGTCCCGAAGAATACCAATGGCCTCCTTCACTTGCTTTGACACTTCCGTCAATAGCCTCGATTGAGTCTGATGTGCAGTACGCAGATAATCTTTGTCAAGGCGGCCGTGCTTCCCGTGCTTACTATCAGCTCTCAACACAGTCTCGCGTAGGGATCCGTGATCGAAGAACAGGCCGCAAGACACCACCGACACGGAAGCGATGGAATTGGACGACTGGTATAGATAGACGGTGTCGCTTTTCTTAGTGATGGTACTAATGTTTCAAGGCAAAGATTACTTGGAACGCGTGCCAGTGATCTTGCGCTAGTCATACGTTCGAGGTCCATGGCCACTGGATGACACTTGCTGTGCTGGTATCGTACGCAGTTTCCATATACGAGGAGTCAGTATACCCAGCATAGCCATGAACGAGTGATGATCTTGCGTATACGATTCGTTCTGGCTTTGCTGCGATCGCTTTGTTGCTTGTCGTGGGTGCCCGCTTCCTTCGTCGGTGCCGCATCGAATCCACCGCGACACAACAGCCCCCAAAGATGCACCCATCGGAAGGGAAACACGGCGCGAGAAATATGGGAGAGGAGACGGAAGGACGAAATGTGATGTTGATGGAAGTCTGCCGTGCAGGGCGCTTGGGAAATACGCCCAGTCACATAAGGCTAAAGTCGCCTGTCGCGACCCAATGGGAAGCCGCGGCCAGCATCGGCTAATGCAACCCTATCACAAACGCCCCGTCCCTGTGGCACGTTAGACTCGCCAACCTCACCCCAGGCGCCGCATCATGTTGATATTGGCCACGCATGCGTCTTCACGGCACAGTCGTTGTACCCGCTGAAGGCTCCAGTTTCTCCGCCTGCCACGCCTGATCCGAGGTCCCTCGCCTCCTCGTGATGCATCAGGGCGATTGACATTCAGCTGGATGACAGCCTGATTGACAGCGCAAGCTTCGAGACCAACTCTGCACGGCCACGACTCTAGCGACCTTCTCCACGCGTCCAAACGCGCCGTTTCACTCTTCAGAATGTCCGCCATGGGAGGGAATCCGCTTAGCAGATCCGTCCACCGGCCTGTAAAGACATGCACGGAATGCAAGCAAGTCAAGGTAAGCCACCCTTTGCCGCTTGCCGAACGGTCTAATATGTGCAGCTCCGCTGCGACTCCAAAGCGAAATTCCCGGCGCCATGCACCAGGTGTCAGACACGGAATTTGCAATGTGTTGTCGATTCGTCGTTCCGGCGCACGCCTGCGCGCAAGTAAGTCGGCTCTGTCAGACGTTGGGTTGGTCACATGATCGTTGACATCAACCTTTTCTAGGCGCGTCGAGGAGATGGCGAGAGAGCTGGAGGTTCTCAGGAGTCAAAGAGAAGAAAACGGACACAAGTCGACATTATCACCATCATTACCCGACACCACCTTTGATTCTCCGGAGTACACGCTGGAGCAGTCCGGCACCGCCGTGCTGAGCGACTTTGGGTTGAAAGACCGATACTATCTCGGAACGTTTTCCATTGACCGGGATGCCATCATCGAGATGTTCAAGATGTGAGTTGAGCAGCTCATCGCTTTTGCATGGCTCTTGACTAACCTCCACGTGCAGCTTCTCCGTCCTCTTCTACCCCCATTTTCCCGTGTTGAATCCCAACATATCAATAGCTGTCATGCACGACACGACATCACTTCTTTTCTGGACAGTCATCGCCCTTGTGTCGTCTCATGAAATCGCACCTCAACACGCTGCCATCTTCAATCAACTACGGGAACCCTTTCTCGGCAAACTCAGGACCGACATCCTCTCTGCGCCTCTACCTCTGCAAACCGTCCAAGCCCTGACCTACCTGATCATGTGGCCTTTCCCAGCTGAGCGACAATCTCGTGACCCTAGTTGGGTGTACTGTGGGGCCGCCGTCAATGCTGCGATGTACATGGGTTTACATCACTCAAAGCCGACACAGTCTCTGAGGAGTATCGGTGTTCCGTCAGGCTCTTTGCGAGCAAGAGCGAACACATGGCTCGGTTGCTTTCTAGCCAGCGTCTCGTAAGCTACACTCTCCCTTCCACAAGGCACATACTGACTCCCTTGCAGTGTCGGCATGCACGTAGGCGTCTCCCCCTCAATCAACTCCACAACAGACCTAGCAACAATCGAGCAATTCATCCGAACATACCCCATCCCACCAGAATTCGCCTACCAGATCATGGTTCAACACACCCTCGCAAAGTTCACCACCGTTGTGCTCGAAAACTCCCAGGAAGTAGTCAGCCACTCGCTCGTCAAACTCATCGACACAGAACTCGACGGACTCAAAGTACGCTTCCCCACACCATGGACTCCAAGAGTGGAAATGGCCGTCCTGGTTGCTAAGATACATCTCTACACCATGACTATCATCCGCATCCAGCTCGATCTTACGTCACGTGAGATACTCATGAAGAACGGGTTCTCTGTCGCGTTGAGGATTGTATATCTTTCTGATCAAGGACTTGGATATCGACCTCAGGAGTACAGCGATCTTCCTCCTGAAGTCCTCCAAAGAGCAATACCGAAGAACTACTTCCGCACCCTCGTCCTAGCTACCGTCTTCCTGCTCCGCTTCTTCGTGCTCAACATACACGCCACCCCCGAAGAACAAGAAATCGCCCGGAATCATGTGGCGATGGCGCAGCGGTACCTGAAAGCCGGCGCCCTAGGCAACCAAGACGAGAGAGCCAGAGGAGCGTTCTTGCTGGAAATGTTGAGCCGGCAACAGCCCGTTGACGTAGATCATACAAGACTGCGCATCGACGACCGCATGGGCGCGTCGCTAGTCTTCGACGCCATCACCACCGGCCACGAGCTGCGTAACTTACCTGCCGCGGTTGACGAAGAGGGCGCCGACGCGACAACCCCAAACCAGGAAGCTAGTTCACATCGATCACTGCAATCACCACCACAGCAGCAGCATCAGCAGCAGCAGCAACACCTGTCGCCACCGCATCCACATCAGCAACTGCCGCATCCACAGCCGCATCCACAACACGGCCCCCCACCACACAACATGCAACACATGAATCAAGTCTCAGAAGTCGACCTCAACAACTTGAACCACGCCCAACACATGGCCAACGTCAGCAACATGAACGCCATGGAGAACCTCGTCGGCCCTCTCGACTTTTCGCTTCCGGAAGATTTGTGGGGCGATTCCGTGTGGGGAATGTTTGGCACGTTTGCACCGTCTCAGATTCAGTAAATGCGACTATATCCCAAATGGAGCGCTCGAAGCGGGAAACGCCGGTGACCCTGATCGCGTGGTACGACTAGGGACATGCAGTAGAACCTCTATACCCTTGATTACAACATTCATCGTCGCGCTTACTCTTTGACGCCCCGCATCGCCTTCCACTTCGCGATGAACTCCTCGGGCAACGCGTAGTAGAACAGGTCGAGGTACTTGTTCGACCCGTGCACATCGCTCTCCATGAACCCTCCGTTCCCCTGTACTTTACCCCTGTGTAACCGCGGAATCGTCGCTTTGTACGCTAGCGCCTGGTCGAAGAAGCCACTCCACACCACATCCTCTTCCTTGATATTGCATAGCTTGGCAATCGTCGCCTCATTCAGGATGCCGGATTCCTTAACGAGGTTGTACTCGTCCTCGAAGTCGAACATGACGTCGTATGTGAGCTCGAAGGGTCCTGCGTTTTTGGATCGCAGCACGCTGGCGAGTTCGCCTAGTGTTGTGGGTGCGGGCCTATCGTGCTGGATGCTGGGGCCGTCGTCGGGGATGACGAGGCCCCTCTTTTTGGAGTTTGTCGACGGCGCCTTTGGGGGGAGCGGCGTGGCGTCTACTCCCGGGATACCGATCATGGTCACTTTTTGGTGGTAGAGGGCTTTTGAGCCCTCGCTCAGCGCCAGCCGTTCCTCGCCCTCTTCGAGATCCACTAGGTGGTAGATGGAAAACTCCGCGCAGGGACCGAGTGGGAGTTCGACCTTGCCACCGAGGCCGTACGCGAAGGCGCCAGCTGTCGCTTTCATGCCCGGGTACGGGACGTGGACCGAGGCGACGCGGGCGGTGGAAACGAGGCTGTTAGCTAGGTCCTGGGTGTCGGCGATGGCCTCGCCAATGATGAAGACCTCGCCGGGTTTGCCGTCCTTAGTAAAGGTGTCTCTGCCGTAGATGTGCCAGTCGATTTCCCACTTTTCTTTTACGGACCGGTGCTGAAACTCGACGTACTGTCTTGTTCGCTCGAGGACGATGTCGATTTGGCCGATGAGAATGGCTGTTGTATGCGTTAGCTTGTACTTCTTCTTACGGGCTGTTGAGTTCCCGAGAGCAACTCATGATAGACTTACGATCTTTATAACTCCCCATGTACTGCGACCGATAGCCCACCAGCCGTGCCGCCTCCAACTTGATCTGATACGGCAACCCAGCGTCCCTCGAAAACACAAACTCCGCACCACGACACCGGACCGTGCGCTCGTCCTTCAGCTGCTCATACTTGCTATGGGTCAGATCGAGCTTTCCACCCGGTCCCGCCAAGATATCCGGTCTCGTCTTCTCATACAACGAATGTGCCGAGACGCTCAGTGGCGTACACTTGCTATTCGGATCCGCAGGCGCGATGTCAAACGAGCCGTCCTCGTAAACTATGCTCATGGCCCCACTCCCCTTCGGCCTCGCACACGACGCTCCACACTCCATAATCTTGCCCATATGCGCGAACGCGCCGAACATGCGGCGGCCCTCCTCGGTCGCCGTATTGGTAAACGGCGTCTTGGAGGCCCATGCGCAGTACGCAATGTAGGGGCTGGGATCGTAGCCGCGACCTCCTGCGATGACGTTGAAATCGGGGTTAGCGAGCATGGCGTCGTAGAAGGGCTCCGGACCCATTTGGGAGCAGATCCGTGGGGCTGTGTCGATGTCTTCCTCTGTGAGTTGGGGGACGGGTTTGCCGCAGCCCGAGACGGCGCCTGCGGCGAGGCGTTGGCGGACAAAGTCTTTCTTGATTTCAGAGTAGATGGATATGGCTTTGAGGCGGTAGTGTCTGGTTTTCGAGTTAGCCCCAATCCAAAAGCTACGTTCCCACCTACACCGCCATATCCCCTTGGATCTCGCAAAACAGGGGGCCAAAAACCTACTCGTTCCCCTTCTCGGTGGCAATCTCCTCCATGATCCGAATCATCTCCTCGACATGCTCATCGCTCCCGTCGCCGCCGGCGGAGCTGAAAATAATCGGCACTCGGAACGCATGGCTCAGGCGCAGCAACTTTGTCAGATCGCGCTTGTAGTTTGACCGCGGGGCAGACATGCAGCCGAGCGCGAGCTTTTCGGGCCCCGAATCGGTGCTCCCTGAGTCGAGCACCATGGCGGTTGGGGCGCCGTTTGCTACGAGGGCCGCGAGCGCGGCGTACGTCTCTTCTTCGCGGAGGCCGTAGCCCAGCATGCCGACGGGGGTGGAGATGTTGATTATAGGGCGGGGGGTGGAAACGGGCTGGGATGTGCCGTTTGTGAGGGGCTGCGGCTCGCCATTTGTGAGGGCTGGTGTGTCGCCCATGTTGGCGAGCAGCGTGTGTGTGGTTTTTGTGGTGGTGGTGAGATTGAAGAGGGCGATGGCGATAGCTTCGCTCTCAGGGAAGGGAAAGAACCGCCAGAGTCCAGTCCAGATTGCTTTTCGATTCTACCAGTGTGCAAGCCGAGCCTTCAATCTGCAAGCCGAATATCGCCTTCAAGATATACCCCGCTGCTGATGCAATAGGCGCAGGGAAGCAGCAGACACAAATGCCAGAAAACGATTCCAAACAACGAGAATCCAAAGCACGAAACAACAACGAAGTCACGCAGAAAAACGGCCACCCCCCATCATTTATACACACCACGCCCCCAAGCCCACCCATCTCCGACATGCCAGGACGCGTCGCCGGTCGGGCAACTGGAGCTTAGTCGCCGCTCGCGGGCAGGTGAGCGCCTCGCGCGGGCGTCGCCCCGAGGAGCGAAACCCGGCTTTTGCTTCCGTGACGCGGGCGAACGCGCTGTCGGTCCCGATGCTCGCTGGGGGTGGGGCTTGATTCGTTGCGTAAGCGTTTGGAGGTGTGACGGCCGAGAGGGTCGTGGGTTTGGTCGTGGGAGCTTGGGCGTGTTTGGGGCGTGTTGCGAAGGTGGGAACGATGGGGCCAATCGGGGCTGAGGGTTATAGGCGTTGAACGAGGAGTTGATTGGTATCAAGTTGGGTGGTAGCGAGGTGTAGTTTCATGTATATGGCCGCTTTGAGCAATAAAGGCGTGCATTAAGTACTCTCGCTAGGGACTTCATGAATGCTGCCATGTGGTACTACATATCAGCATAGGCTTCAAGAAGCCGTTCACGCAAAGCGAACCCAAACAAACAGAGTATGCAAGACCAAGGTCATTCCTCCCACCATTATTCATACAGCACCACCTCTCCACACGTCCTCCTAATATATATCTCGCAAGCTTCAATATAGTACAACCACTATCATACACGCCCGAGCAACAACACCCCCGAACCGTCTATTGCCTCAACCGCTCCAACTCCTTCAACACAACCAGATTCGCGTCCAAAAACCGATCCACACACTGCCGCATACACGGCTCCTCGTATTTATCCAGCTGCCCCTTCTTGACCGCGCCGCTGGGGATGCATTTCCGGAAACAGGTGTCGGTAAGGCTGTGGATGGCTGTTCGTCTTTGTGTCAGCAGGTGCCCGTAGATGGAATCGTCTGCGCAAGAATAATATCTGCGGACGTGGTGATGGGGGATAGAGCAGCTAGAACCAGGGAAGCCCATTGGACATAACCGGGACTCTAGATCAAAAGACAGCGATTGACAGGGTCCACGTACAAGACTGAATGCGCGCCTTCTGCGACTCATTCACAACAAACTGCTGCAACTCCTGCTTATCGCGGTCGCTAAGCTTGGTCAGGTCGAGGCCCGCGAGCGAGTTGGACGCGCCGCCGAGATCCATTGCGATGGCTGTGCGAGAGCGGTGTTCGGTGTTCGGAGAGGGAGTGGCGAGGGTGGGCGATGGGGCGGAAGCGTGGCTGGTGGCTGGGAGAACAGAGGCGTGCGTAACGTCGATGATGATGATGCTGGATCGTGAGAATTTCTGAGGCGTAGGTCGGAGGGTCGGTTTCGCTGGCGCCGATGGTGGTCTGTGCGTTTGTGGGTATGGGTTTGTGGATGAGGCTGGGGCATGGAGTTCCGTTTCGGGCTTGGGGTTTGCGCGAGTTGGGCGAGTTGATGGGTGGGTGCGAGGTGGAGTGAGTGGAGCGGTGTGTGGTGGTATATGGCGAAGGCCGTCCCGTACGTGGCTTAGACCAAGCATGCGTTATCATCGAGCTTGGGTATACGAAAGATGGCCGGACTTCAACTCGTCTCTGCTTCGTTCGATGGCCGTTCGTCTGGCTCTTCGTCTTCTGTCAGATAGTTCTCTCTGCTGCAAGTCCGCATACCTCCCAAGGGAAAGCCTCACGAGACCACCAATAAGAAATCCTACCTCCACCCTCTCCATCCCCAGCACCACAATCCCCTTCGCCCTCCAACTTCCCTCTTCAAAAGCCCTCACCTCACAACCTGCAACCTACTCTCCCAGCTCCCCAACCACCGCCACCCCCTACACACCCTATCCAGCTCCCCCAACGCCTGATTCACCGCGCCCTCCTCCCCACCGTCCAGCTTCCGTCCCAAGATCTCCACAAAGAAGATATAATTCCAGTTCTCCACCCCACTCGGCCGCGTATTGATACTCGTGACGTTAAGCCCATATGTCTCGAAGACGGCGAGCGAGTTAGCAAGGGCACCAGGGTTGCTGTGGTCGACGGTGAAGGAGATGAGGGACTTCCAATCCTTCCCACCATCCGCAACGGCGGTCTCGCTGGAGTCGCTCGGCGCAACTTTGTCTCCGCGCGAAGGCATAGTATCTCGTCTCCGTATGACGAAGAACCTCGTCGTATTATCCCCCCGGTCCTCAATCCCCCTAGCAAGCACCCTCAACCCATGGATCTCCGCCGCAATAACCGAGCTCACAGCGGCGCTCTCCCCCGACTCATCCTGCGCCACGATTTCGGCAGCACGACTCGTGGAGCTCACGTCCTGCCGTTCAATGCCCTTCAAGTACGTGTTCAGGAAGACCTTGCACTGGCCCCACGCCTGCGGATGACTGTATACCTTGCGGATCCTGCTCAAGTCGCCGACGGGCCGCGCGGTAGGTTTCAGCGGCACGGGTTCTTTCGACGTAGGCGTCACTGCGCCGCTACTCAGCGGACTATCAATCACATTCGCGACGCCGTGGACATGTCCGCTCGCAGGTCCCGCGCCAGAAGGACCGCCAGCGGCGGGCGGTAGATGGGAGGCTTTCTGGCGTAGGTGGCCGAGGAGACAGTGCTGCACGGCGATGTAGGCTTCGCCGCAGACGAGGATGTCTGGGTATTTGTTGTGCAGATCGGCGAAGAGATCTAGGGTGAAGACTACAGAGCCGTTGGATGAGTTCTCAAAGGGAACGACGCCTCTGTATGCACTCTGGTTTTGCACGGCGGAGAAGACATCTTCGATTGTTGTCGAGGCGTGGAGACTGTATGAGGTTGAGTCGAAGGCCGATAGTGCTGCCTGTGGGAGGTTAGCGGGGGCCCGGCCTTTTGGTGTGCAATGATGACACGCAAAACTGTAATCGCACTGGACAAGTAGAGATGTCAAGTTCAAGGAAAGGTTCATAGGTAGGAAGGCTGGCAGGGAGTCCACGTGGAGACCTCTCGTTGACATGACCAATGACGTGACAGGTCAGCCACCCATTGGAGTAGCACCTACCTGATGCGTATAACTCGCCTTGGGCCCTAGAAAGGCCACGACTAGCTTCTGCTCGTCTTTCTCTCCCGCCATTGTGCGTCGGGCCAGCGGTTCAGTGACGTTGAAACGAAAGGACCAATTTACGAGTCCGAAGATCGGAACGTCGGAATCGGAAGACGTGCTAGCTTGCCTAATTACTATGACGATCTCCAACACTTCGGCACTTGTGTCGTAGAGATCAAAATGATACCTTGGCTCGAGTCGAGTATGGTGATTTTGGTAAGATTGAGACGAGGTGGAAATAATGCGTTCGGCACAGTTGCCCACGTTCAATGCACCCCGCAATTGGTTCACACATCACGCTTTTCGCGGTTCACTTCACTGCATTGAGAAGTTTTCTGCACGGCAAAGTATTTTTCAGCTTGTAATGAAAGAGAGACTAGCTGGCGAAGCATATGAACAATCTGCATCTCCCATCCTCCTCTTAGGATTGCCATACGAAACATTCGCAAAAGTAGATGACCTATTGACTTATCCATCTCGAGTGTCGCTGCCTCCAACTAAACTTTGCAAGAGAACTCTAGATCGACAATGGTGCAGACAGCTGGCTCTGGGCCTTCCACGGCCTCTGGTGTAGCGAGTTGGGTAGTAGTAGATAAGAATGGGCATTCCATCAGTCTAGGTAATGGTTAGCGATATGCTCGCTTGCAAGACAGGATTCAGGGTGCGTACTTTGCAAACACTTCGTGTACACTCCCATGACTCTTTTACAACCTGGAGAGGCGGAGTGTCGTCTCCTCGACACCTCCGATCCCCTTGCCGGACGCGTCTAGATGACCTTGTACGCGGGCAGCGGGCGTTCCATCACTCGACGCGTGGAGTGGGGCCTCTGCCTCGCGGTCAGCGAGGGCGCACAACCGTCAATCATCGTAGAATTCGTCTTCGTCATCAAAATCGGCGAGCTGCTCAAAATTGACCTTGTAGCGGAGGATGGCACCGATACCACCAAAGCCCTTGACGAACTGGTTGCCCTCGGAGGAACGGTCGGAAACAAACTCGAGCGTAGCACCAAAGTCACGGAACTTTTCGGCAAGCCACTCGAGGAAGGGAATCTGTTCGATGATTTCCATCTCCTGGCCAGTCTCCTTGTCCATGAACAGAGATCGGTCTGACTCCTGAGCCTTGGTGGTCTGGAGGACGACCTCTGCGCCGGCGGAGCTCTTTAGTGTCCAGCGAGTAGTCTCCAAGTTCTCCCAGACAATCAGGGTCTCGGCTGCACCGAGCTCCAATGCCTTGAGGGTATCATCAATACCGTAGCAGACCTTGCCAGTGTCCTGGGAGATCTCGTCGAAGTATTTGTTGATGAGCTTCTTCTCCTGGATGAACTTGACGTTGCCGAGCGTCTCTGATGACAGTTCAATGGCCTGGTTGAAGCCATTCTCGCCTCCGTACGACACATCGACGACTTTGATGACCTTGGACTGTAGACGGTTGTCGAACAGATCTGACTGGTTGAGGTCGTTCTTGAAGTCGGCACTACCGGCCAAGATGATGCCGGCCACGTTGACCTTGTCGCTGGTGATGAAGTTCTGGACAGCCAGCTCGGCCACCTTGCGGACATAGTTGTGACGCTTCTCCTCGCGCAAACGAGCAAAACGCAGAGCGGACTGACCACCACGACCGTGTTTCTTGGGCAAGTCGACGGAGAACTTGTGCACGATGTCGCGCGTGTTGCCGGAGAGTGTGCCGAACAGGGCTCCGTTACCGTCCATGATGATGAAGCCGAACTTCTGGTCCGACTCGAGCAGCTCGCTCAAGGCCTCGGTGTGGAACTTGTTGTCGCAAAGGTATAGCGAGGTGTTGATGGGCTTGAAGGGCTCGAAGTCGATGTTGACCTTGCGCTCCTTGCCCTCGGGGGTGAGGATTTCACCGCAGTAGACAACGAGGCCATTCGGCGGGACTTTGGAGTACAGCTTCAGACGCTGCTGGGTCGAGGTAATGGCCGAGAGCACGGAGAGGCGATTGACGCGGGACTTGATGTTGGACGCGGTTCCCTGGGTGAGCGGTCAGTTCTCTGCGAATGCGGAAGGGGCATTGGTGCGCGTACGTATTCTTCAGCCAACATCTTTGCGGCGCGCGAGACCTGATCCTTGGGCGCTGTGGGGTGTGAGTCAGCGGTTCCGCAGGGAGGAGGGAAAGTCACCCACGGATGATGAGCGAGATCATGCTTGTGCCGTTGCCGCGGGCGGCTTCGAGACGCTTGATCAGCTTCTTGACCTTCCAGATCTCAATGTTCTTCTCGGCGTCTCCGCCCTGGGGCGGCTGCGACGACATGGCTGCGGGGTGTGCGTGTGCGTGCGTGTGTTCAGCGTGCGGGTGTGAACAAGCGGGGTGTTGAGATTTTTTGTGCGGTGAGGGGCACGCGGCAGAGCCGACGGCGCGGCGGGTACTGGTGAGGAAGCTGCGATGCACCGGCGGAGGGGGACGGTGCGCGGTCTGGAGGGAGGGGGGCGAGGTGAGGCGAGGAGTGCGTGGGGAGAGGAGGCAGACCACAATGTCAGCTGGCGGCGACTGAATTTATTTGTCCGTGGGTTGGGTGGTGGGTGTGACGCTGCGGGCCGCAATGACTGCACCCACCACCCAAGACCCCCCAAGCCCACTCGTCTCTCTGGCCTGCCAAGGGGGTTTTTGCTCGCTAGCGGGGCCAGTCACGGCGGCAGCGCGACGCGGGTGCCCGTTCTCACGCCCTGACGCCTGCTGCCGATGCGGCGCAAGCCTCCTCTAAGCTCTGCTCCGGCAGTGATGCACGCGGGGCTGCACACACACACACACATGCTGCATCTTTCCTCGTGACGACTCCACGGCCGCCATGTCGACAAAGTCGTCCCATCTCGCCACAGCACAAGAGTCTGCACTGCTTCCCATGGCAATGCCGGCTGGTGCTCCTTTCCGGCCCTCCCACCCATGCAAACCCTGCCTGCTCCGACGATAGCCTCCCGCTCCAGTATCTAGTGCCCGCCCCCAAGGCTTGTATCAGGATTTCCACAATCTTCTCCACCCCGTCTCCGCCGCCTTCGCCTCCTTGATCCAATTCTTTTTTTCACTGTTGCTGCGGGAGTGCAAGGGGCTCGCTCACCATGGCGAAAGACATCTCGGGCAAGCAGCCGTCGACGTGGGACGAGTACGACGGCGTCCACAGAGGCTCCATTGACTCGACGGGTAGCGGCAGTCGCGTGCACTGGGATGAGCTGGAGCGGAGGCCCAGCGGGCAGAGCATCACCACGGCAGGCGGCTCGCCCGCCAGATTCGGAGACATTCGGCGCCGAAGGTGGGCATACACACACACACGCACACGCTGTCTGGCGCAGAGGCACGAGCTAATGGCAGCAGGTCTTCCATGTCAATGCGGATCCACGCGCTGGGCGAGGCCGGCGGGGTCAACAGCATCAACAACTTTGCTCGCTCCTGGCAGCGTGCCGCAGGCTTCGTCGAGATCACGCCCGTCCGCCCCTCCTTCCGCATCGAGTCGGACGAGGAGCGCGAAGACTTTCCCCGCTCCGGCCTCTCCGCGTCCGACCACCGATCCCTCCTTCGCGAGCAACTTGGGGGTGCCGACGGAGCTGGAAGACGATCGTCTGACAATGCCGTCGCCGATGAGGAACAGACGGACGCGACACCCACCGAAGACACCCATCTGCTAGGCGCGGATAGGGCACATCGCGAGAGCATCTTTTCCATCGAGCCTTCCCTCTCTTCGCCGTTTGGGGGAAGCTATGGCACGGCATACGGGAGTCTTTCCACTCGTGTCAACGAGTCTTCCATGCGTCATGCTGGTCGTCTCTTCACCGAACAGCAATTGAAGGGCGTGACAGAGCCAGACCAAGCGCGAGAGCCATTGTTGGTCAAGCAGATCGAAGAGGACGGACATCTGATCAACGTCGTCGTAGGCCAATCGACGTTGCCGCAGACGGTCTTCAACAGTGTGAACGTGTTGGTTGGCGTGGGCCTGCTCACACTTCCTTTGGCCTTGAAATACTCCGGCTGGGTCATTGGAATGAGCTTTCTCGCTTTCTCGGCCGTTGCCACGTGCTATACCGCAAAGTTACTTGCCAAGTGCCTCGACGTGGACAGCTCCCTCATCACCTTCGCCGACCTAGCCTATGTGTCTTTCGGCAACACCGCGCGCATAGCAGTGAGCATTCTGTTCTCCCTCGAACTGCTGGCAGCATGCGTGGCCCTTGTTGTGCTCTTCGCCGACAGTATGGACGACCTGATACCCGGATGGGGCATACCTGCGTGGAAGATCGTATGCGGCATTCTTTTGGTGCCGTTGGTCTTCATGCCTCTACGCTTGTTATCATTCACCTCTATCCTCGGTGTCATGTCCTGTTTCGGAAGTAGGTCTCCTCCATCCAGCGATATTCCCTATGCTGACCCAGTTGCAGTTACGATAGCAGTATGGGTCGACGGCTTCATCAAGCCCGAGCAGCCTGGTTCGCTTCGGCAACCCGCTACACAGTACCTCTTTCCCGACAACTGGATGACCATCCCGCTCGCTTTCGGGCTACTCATGTCGCCATGGGGAGGCCACAGCGTCTTTCCCAACATTTACCGTGACATGCGCCACCCGTACAAGTACCGCAAAGGTGTAAACATCACCTACGTCTTCACCTATCTGCTCGACGCCGGCATGGCATCCGCCGGTATCCTCATGTTCGGCGACTATGTCCGAGACGAGGTCACCAGCAACATCTTCCTCACGAAAGGATACCCAAAAGCCATCTCGGTCTTCATCGCCATCTGCATCGCCATTGTCCCACTTACGAAGATCCCGCTTAATGCACGTCCCATCATCTCCACGCTTGAGGTCGTACTCGGTCTCGATAGCCGCTCTCTCGCCATGTCCTCCTCCTTGAACGGCACCTCCGGGTTGAACCGTGGCTTAGCAAAGGTCACTCTCCGAATTGGGACTGTTGCCCTATTCGTCGCTGTCGCCATCATCTGCCCATCTTTCGATCGCATCATGACCCTCTTGGGCAGTGTGGCTTGCTTCTCCATTTGCATCATCTTGCCTCTGGCCTTTCACCTAAAATTGTTCGGAAAGGAGCTAAGTGTTGTGGAGAAGTCGATGAACTGGGCCCTCATTGTGATAAGTACCATTATGGCGGTAGTGAGTACGGTGTTTGCTTGCCTTCCGAGAGAGGTGCTGGGCATGGAGTGAGACGGCATGTTTGTCAGGAACCTGTGGGTGGCCCAATCTTTGGCACGCAATTGAAAGCGTTGCAGAAGTTGTAATATGGTCGGATGTTTGGTTGGCATTGGCTTCCTGCATGTGGAGCTAGATATCCTAATTCGGGTTCAAGATGTGCATTGCCTCTTCTGAGTCTGTGTCCCTTCAATTCAATCACAGCGAAGAAATCCAACAAAGATAATTGCATAATTACCTGCCTTGAAAGCCAGGAAAGAAAGCCTGTAGAGCGTATCCAAGATGAATCCAGCGTTTAACTTTGTCAAAAATAAGCTGTCTGCCCCTAACAACCGCGACGCGGCGTCTATCATATTGTTGAGACCGAGCTTGGGGCCAGACCGTACAACTGCATGATGAGGACGATGCACGAGTCATGTTCCATTCTTCTCCAATTCATCCCACTTCCCCCACTTTCCCCGCCTCGTACACCAAAGACAATACCCCTCCACAACTCAAGACATCTTCAATTACTTCGCCTTGCACTATACCTCTCGTTCAATTGCATCAACTCTCTCGAACATGACTTACGACTTCAAAGACAAGGTGTTCCTCCTCACGGGTGCAGGCAGCGGAATTGGGTGCGGTAATCCTCCTCCCCACCATATTGCTCTCTACCACCGCCTCCACGTCTCCAATGCCCCCTGAGAATCCCTCCAGTTTGCTGACCCCGTATCCCACCCAGCCGCGCAACAGCGATCAAGCTCGCCTCATGCGCCGGCACCCTCGCCCTCTGCGACATAAACTACGACACCCTCGAAGCCACCGCCAAACTATGCGCCGGCAGCCCCGTGCCGCCCTACCTAGACGACGTCGACGTCACATCCAACCAGGAAGTCAAAAAGTTCGTCGAAGACACAGTACGGAAGTACGGGCGATTAGACGGCGTCTTCAACTGCGCGGGCGTGAACCCGACCAGCATCCCCCTTGAAGAAACAACAGACGAGTACTGGGACAAGCTCGTCAACACGAACCTCAAAGGCGTCTTCCACATAACCCGCGCCTCAATCCCGCACATGACGCGCGGCTCCGCCTTCGTAAACGTATCCTCCATCTCCGGGATCCGTCCCTCAGCCCTGCAGTCCATCTACTGCGCCACCAAGTACGGGCTCATCGGCTTCAGCAAGTCGATGGCGCTGGAGCTCGGGCCGCGCGGCATCCGCACGAATATCGTTGCGCCGGGGTACATTGATACGCCGTCGAATGCGGGGATTGTGCGGGGTGGCGCGGCGGTGGAGAGCATGCGCGTGGGAAATGCGTTGGAGAGGTTGGGCTCGCCGGGGGAGGTCGCGGATGTGGTTGCTTTTTTGTTTAGTGTGGAGAGTCGGTATATGAATGGGAGTGTGGTCGAGATTGATGGCGCGATTAAGATGAGTAGTACTACTAGTCAGTGAAGGGGGGGATCTGTATCATGGAGCATGGCTTTCTTGAGGATCATTTGGTAGCTGCTACATGGAGGCTTTGGCAGAAGGAAAGGCTTGTGAGCGGCGGATATTGCCCATAGAGGGTTTGCTGGGATTTAGTAGGCCGGATACTAGTGATTACTTTACCGGGTGAGAAACGTTCACATATCATCAAGCATACAAAGACTCCTGTCTAAACTATTTGGAACGAACCATGATTAATGTAAAGTGAGATGTCAGAGTTATGATATCAAATCGCGTTCACTCTTCGAGCTAGGAGGATGACTAAGCATCCCATGCGCGGCGCTCAACCGACGTAACGCCGACCTTCCTCGAAAAGTTCCCAATACCACCACCACCTAACTCCACAACCCACACCACACCATGGCCGAAGTACAATCTCCCCCGCCCGCAGAGGCCCCCGCCATCGGCTACGACGACCCTATCGAAGAGCCCGTCCTCGCACCCCCAACCGACCTCGTCCCAGCCCAAACGACCGAGCAAACCATCATAACCACAAACGCAGACGGCAAACGCGTCAAGAAGATCATCCGACGCAAGCGCCGCCCCGCCCGCCCACAAGTCGACCCCGCGACCTTCAAAACAGATGCGCCCCCGCCCACAGGCACCATCTTCAACATATGGTATAACAAATGGAGCGGCGGCGACCGCGAGGACAAGTACCTTTCCAAGACCGCGGCGCAAGGTCGTTGCGTCGTCGCGACGGACAGTGGATACACCAAGGCCGACAGGATACAAGGGAGCTACTTCTGTCTGTTCTTCGCGCGCGGAATCTGCCCAAAGGGCGTGGACTGCGAGTATCTGCACCGCCTGCCGACCGTGACCGACATCTTCCCGTCCAACATCGACTGCTTCGGGCGCGACAAGTTCTCCGACTACCGCGACGACATGGGCGGCGTGGGCTCCTTTACGCGCCAGAACCGCACGCTGTACATCGGCCGCGTCCACGTCACCGACGACATTGAGGAGATCGTCGCACGCCACTTCCAGGAATGGGGCCAGGTCGAGCGCACGCGTGTCCTGACCGCGCGCGGCGTGGCCTTCGTGACGTACCTGAACGAAGCGAATGCGCAGTTCGCGAAAGAGGCCATGGCGCACCAGTCGCTGGACAACAGCGAGATTCTCAACGTGCGCTGGGCGACGGCGGATCCGAATCCGCAGGCGCAGAAGCGCGAGGCGCATCGAATCGAGGAGCAGGCCGCCGAGGCGATCCGCAAGGCGCTGCCTGCTGCGTACGTGGCCGAGCTCGAGGGCAGAGGCGATTCTGAGAGCAAGAAGAGACGCAAGGTCGAAGGGAGCTTTGGACTGCAGGGCTACGAGGCCCCGGATGATGTGTGGCTTGCAAAGGAGAAGGCGGACTTCCAGGACGGTGCGCCGGAAGAAAGACTGATGCTGGAGGGGGGCGACGATGCTGATGAGGATGAGTATGCCGCGTTGATGCCGCAGCAGCAGTTGGAGGCGCCGCGGGGAGACGGGATCTTATCGGGCGCGACGCTCGCTGCGTTGAAGGGGTACACGGCGAATACGAGCGCGAAGCGGCCTGCGCCTGCTATGGGACCTCTGGTCGGCTATGGCAGTGATGAAGATAGCGATTGAGGCTGGCGGCAAGCGTCTACGCGCGTTTGTGCCGGCGGCACGAAGAGCATTTGTATAGTATAGCATTTAATATAGGCGTAGCTTGTAGGGCACGGATTGAGACGATACCCATTTACCAGCTTTCTCCATGTCACGAAGTCGATGCTAGATTTTGTGAAAGTATTGTGCAGACGGGGAGTATGGTATCAAGAGTGGAAATTGATGAACCGGAAGATAAGCGCAGAGCGAGGGTATCCGTATGCAGCAAAGAAGCAGAGAAATAATGTCGGAAAGCCAAACCATGCCCAAAAACGCCTCGCTTTCCAACAACGCTCAATCCGAACAAAGTAATAGTACCCCTCAAAGTGGCATCTCCAGCCACGCCGACGAGAAAAGTACTCCAGACACCCCAGCCCAGCTCGTATCCGTTCAACATCACCTCATCACCGCTACTCCTACACATCCGCAACGCCATCCCTCTCCCTCGTCCCAAGCCCAAACTCCCTATACATCTTAAGCCGCCTCTCCTTTTCCCTCCTCTCCTTCTCCACCCTGACCTGAACCTCCACTCGACCCACTCCATCCCCATCCCCACCCAGCTCTTCCCCATCCCCCTCCACCTCAGCCAAAACATCACTAGCCTCCCTAAACAACCTCCTCGCAGCCGCCATCTCTCCCTCGCAACCGCCCCCACACCCAAACGCACAAGCCCTGCGTCCACAGGGCCTCCAGAACCGATACTCTGCTACCTGCGTCTCGGACAGCGGCCGTACCGCGAGCAGGCCCGAGTCGACGCTGCGGTTCGACGTGTAGCTCAGCATTGTGCCCGTGGCTGAGATAGGCGACGCGGTGCTCGTTTCGAGTCCGTTGGCGATGGGGATGGCAGGGGGCGGGGGTGAAGCGCTTGTCAAGGATGGCGGAGGCGTGGGGAAGAAGGTGTTGTAGTTGTAGGTGATGGGCTGGGCGGGGTAGATGGTCGGTGGGCTGGTTTGCGTCGAGTGTGGTTGGTGAGAGAGGGATTGGAGCGCTTGTTTTCCGACCATGTTCTTCAGCATGGCTGTGCGTGGGGATACGGCACGCGGTGGACTCGTTGGGCTGAGCGAGGATCCAGTTTGTGAACCGGGCGGGCTGCGTAGTTGGGCTGGGCTGATGGACCCGATTCGTGCCGCAGCGACGAACGTCATGCCCTCCCAAGCTGGGTTATGGGCGGACTCGGAGTTGGGCACGAGGCCGAGAGTCGCGGCGTAGTGCTCGTAGCCGTGGGACAAGCAACGACGGCTGGGGCCGCACATTTCAGAGCCGTCGACGCTCATTGGGCTGGCGGTGCGTACGGCTGGGCTCTCTATCTGGAGCGCAGGACTACCAGCATGGGGCGTAGCTACTGCACTTCCCGATTCGGAAGCTGGCGAGGGGAACAATTGCTTTGCGTCGAAGGTGGGTGAGAGGGGGCTCGGGTAGCCAGGATAACGTCGTCCCACGTCCGTTAGAAGGGACAATTTGGCTTGTTGGGCAGTCAGGGTGTTCATCTCCCTCTCGGCGTTGTGCATCCCGACCATGTCGAGTATGGGAGCGATACCGTTGGTGTTGAGACCGTACGAGGCACCCGCCGCTGATCCGTCAAGGGACAACAGCGAGAGCTGGCGACTAGGGGTAATGCTAACCATGTCGTGATCGGCCCTGTGTAGAGGCGGAGTATGTAGTTGATGGAAATAGTCACTGTTGTAGGAGCTCGTCATGCTGTTGTTGTGACTTGATCCGGTGGAAGCACCTTCGCCGGTGATTCCTAGACAGTGGGATACAGTGTCAGCAAAACGAATCCAGAAGGGTCTCGGTACCGGATAGCAGTGGTCGGTCCCGCACTGTCTCGCAGACTACGACGTGATACGTACGACGGAGCGCCTGGGCGGTAAGCGGGTTGAGGCTCGTCGAACGAGCAAAGCGGGACTCATCGACGATCCACAGCCCGCCGTATTGCTGCCATGGGAAGTTCTTGAGGAAATGGTCTTCCGGGTAGACGTCGTAGCCGAGTGTTCGAGAGCGGAAGAACACGTAGAGGAAGCGACACTCGGGAAACTGGCGGAGAACCTACAAGACCGTATTTAGCAAGATTGTGTGTGGATGAGAATGGTCGGAGGGAGAAAGGTAACCGAGACAACGCGAGAAAGTGAAGACGAGAGAGGAAGAGTAGACGAGAGAGAAAGAGTAGACGAGCGAGAAAGAGTAGACGAGAGAGAAAGAGTAGGCGATAGAGAGAAGTGGTAAAGTATGCATTTGTCAGAGTATGTGCGGCTAGATAAAAGTGAAGTGCTGGGTATCTATGTATGCGCCGGAAATGCTGGTGCTCGAATGAAAAGGACACTTCATACGTCCCAAGCGGGGAATAGAGGTGGATGCGCCGTCAGCCTGCACTTGTTAGTTAACGCTTCTCGAATCCCATAAATTACGCGTATGCTTACATGAGGACCTCAAAAGCAGCATGCTTCTTCAACTGCTTCGCCACGCGGCGATAAGAGTACAGCACCTCCGGCCGCGCGGTCCTGATATTCTTTCGTCCGATCAATTTGTGCATAGCTGGACTGGTGTTGTACATGGGATCGTAGACAAGTAGGTTGCATGCTCCGTCCCGGCGACGTTCGAACCCGATAATGGTAAGGGAGTGGCCGGGTTGCTGAAGATAGATGGGCGGTAAGAGTGTTTTGTAGACACGGGACCCGTCGCTGACTGCAGCTTGCGCGAAGTAGCGCTCGACTCCGGTGAGAAGCTGCTCATGCGCTTCGAAGGCGCCGTCTGGCGAGTCGCTGAACATTTCGACCGCGCAGTCGATTTGGGAGCTGAGAAAGAAAGCTTGAGCCTACCACAACGTTAGCCTGGAAGGGTATGTGAGCCGCGACATGCATACCTCTGGTGTACCAATGTACTTCCTGGTGTCTCGAATCCCGCCAGTCTGCTGTCGACCGATCTCGTTGATGTTCTTGTCCCAAGCCCTCTCAATGAGGTCCTGCAACTTCAGTATACCCGGTGTGCGTCCCGCAAACTCGTCGGAGCCTTGAGCCTTTGCACCTTGAATGTATGAGATGAGCATCTGGATGTTTCGGTAGCCGCAGAAGCCGCCTTCTTTGGGCGTCTTGCCGATGTGCAGTGTTGACGGGTGGCAATAATAGGCCTCCTTGACGGAGCGGTCCAAAGCGGATAACTGGGCGAGAATAGGGATGATGCCGGGCGTCTCGTTCTGCACTTGCTCCTGCTTGATAAGGCGTCCATCACGCCCAATGCGGTTGACGACGGTGATCTTGGGACCGGCGTCGAGTTGATCGTGAAGCCATCTCGGCATGCGATCTTCCCACGCGTGAGGACCCAACTCTTTCTTCTGTGTCAGGTCAGTAAGAGCAAGTGAGTGCAAGGCAGAAGTAGACTCACTCCTAGGCGACAGCTGCTTGGTGGTGGTTTCACTTCTTTGCTAGACCTCGAAAATGGATTGAAGCTGTTGATACTGCGCGAAAGCGTGCTCTTCTCGCTACTGGTCGTGTCGCTTCTGCCGCGCTGTAGCTTCTTCTTGCCTTTTCGGCCTGCATCCTCTACGCGTCTCAGGGCCTCCGGCAAGCCAATCGAGAAATGCTGCTCGTGCTGGAATGAAGGTTTGAGCGATCCCTGCGCAGTGCCGTTTCCGCCGTGCATCGTGTCTGGTCGGTGTGAACGATACCTAAAGTCGGGGTGCGAAGTCAGTAAAGCTCATCCAAAATGGTATTGACAGCCGGTGATTGCTATAGGAAGGCTGCGGTTCCTCAAGGTTACGACGCAGCTTGGGGCCCAACGTACTCTCCGGTAGTTTCGTCAAATGATAATGATTCTGCAGCGTGGTAATCAAGATGATCGTTGAAGTCTATGAGAGGAATAAGTTCGCCACAGTCGGGTGCAGGGCAGAAGACGCTATTGTCGATCTCGTCGGCGGCAGGCGTGTCACGCTCAGTGTTTGCGGTTGACTGTGAGGAAGGGCGTGCCGGCAACGGTGGTGGAAGCGGCTCTGGGTCATCCTCTATTATGAAAGGAGAGTCCTTCGTGTGAAGTTGCTCGAAGTGCAGTTGCAGGACGTAATCGTCAGAAGGAAGTACCGTGAAAACGCAAAGCGGACATTCCAGCCTCTCCGTTGTCGTCGCCATGTCTTGCATCGTGACGCATGAGGTTGTTGGTCGTTGCAAACGGGATCGTGATTCACACAACTGGGACAGGTCGCAGTTGCAATCTCTTGAGCGCTCGGCTGGAGGGAGATGCTCACTTGAAGAGCGACAGCTGGAACTTTGAAGTCGTCGCCCGCTGAGGGTCGTCGTGGCTTGCCGTGGCTCAGCATAAACTCACCGTGGACGGTGAGTCCAGTCTAACTCCGTCAGGCTAGTAGGTGTGCACTAAGTATGGTTAGCGTTAGTGCCACGTCCTCTCGACACTTACCTCACGGCCTTGGCTACTCTGACGCCCATGACGCGTATGAGGGACAGGCAAGCACAAAGAATGACTCGACTTGGAAGCTGCAGAAGCGTGGCTGGCGGAGCGAAGGCTGGCAGAGGCTCACAGGCGCTTTCTTTGATGATCACGCACCCGGGTTGTCATCAAGGAACTGGCACTCAATTGCAGTCAGAATGATGGCACACGCCAACCTATTGTTACACAGTCGCAGCCAGCAGACCTGTCCTTATACGTGCGGCCGTCTCGCCTCCAGTGATACAATATTCCTGTTGATCTTCAGACTTTAGTCCGGACATGCCGAGGATCTCCGTCGGGGAACCAACCTGCCTTCCGCATCAAAGTAAAGGACGGCACCATATGGGATGCTACGCAGAGTCTAGTGTTCGAACACTTGCCATGTCACCGTCCCCACCATCGATACTTGTCTGCCTGGATTCGAATCGTATCCCCTTGTTGGACCCAGCGCGAACCCGAGACATTGCCAAAGACCCATGGTAAACCTCATCGTTTCCGACCACTTATTCCACATCCATCAACCTGGAAAATTCTATTTAGATCGCTACTTTCTTGTCGAATGACGCGAGTTTACCGTCTTCGGGACGACGACCACGGCCATCTGATGAATTTCCCCAGGCGCATAAGCTCAAAGGCAACCAAGGCCCCGTGACACCAGATGAAGAACCCTATGCAGTCGTACAAAGCGGCCTTCCTCGCACTTTCCAAGGCACGGTTCGCTCAGCAATGAACTCCGAGTATCTGGCGGGCGGGCGGGGCTTGGAGTAGCAGTTCTTCGGCGTAGTTCTCAACCCTCCCTTCGTCAGCGAGAGATGGCGCACCAGGTTGGTTGAGCTTCTGCGTCTTGGAAGTTGCGACGTTCTAGTCTGCGCCTCGGAGCGTTGACGTGTGCGCGGACGGTGATTATCTGTCGTGCGTAGTTCAAAAGAGGTTAGAGTGACGTCTGGCACTGAACCGTGCACCCTTGTGCTTGGTGACGGCCTTCTGGGTTAGGCAGCAATTGATTGAGTGCAGGCACGAACTGCGAAGGATTCTCTTTACTCTTTACAATCCCTCAAGTTACAAGCAAGCAGAACATCTACTTCTTCAAGTCATTCGATTTACAGTCTAAGTACTTAGTTTCAACGGCGTTGGCCCCTTCTCCTTCAACCCGAATGCTCATCCAAATCCACCACCACACATCGAGACTGAGCCCTCCTCTGCCAACCTTACGCCCACGTCGAGATAAGAGACCTCCACCAAGCCGTTAGAAAAAGACTAAATGCGCACGACCTCGGATCGTTGCAATGGTCGTCAAGCGCAAATTTGGCAAGGACCATATTAACCAATCCTTGCAACAAGTGGACGCGAGTACTTGGCTCATTGGCAACTTCGTGCTGCACCGATCGCCAAGTCTATCAGCGGAGGCTACGTGGGACGGTTACGGCGACAATTAAAGCTATACATTGGCAGTGGCTCCCAATCCCCATCATTTCACGACTACACCGCCGAACAGTCCGTTTATTGAGCTAGTCCATGAAGCTGGGGATGCGTCTGCAGTCTGGTCTATCGGCAACCATGCCCTCTGCAAAGCCAGGTACATCGAAGTGGGAGTCACACCTGAATCAGTCACCTTGGACTTTGTTCAAGAGCAACATCCTAGTTTTGATACGCCCAAGGGGTTATACACCATGATTTTCATCGGGACCGCTCCTTCCTATTCCTTGAGCGACTGCCCGGTCGAACCCTCGATAGGGCATGGCCAAGTCTGAGCGAGAAATGGCGACTGCACTATGTAAACGCTGTAGTGCGTATCTGCGAAGAAATGGCAGCGTGGGAAGGAACCAAGCTCGGTGGCGTCAACAACCAGAACCTACTAGAATACTACCTCCAACCCAAAGGCGCCGAGGACTTCGACTCGCTCCAAGCTACGTGCGAGGCAATCGGCATAGACTGCTCGCGATTCGTCTTCTTCCATGCAGACCTCGGACCTACGAATATCATCGTCGAAGAAGAGCCAGTGTCAAGAAAGGTTGGGATTATAGATTTCGAGATTGCGGGCTACTTTCCAAAGGGTTGGATCAGGACCAAGTTTCGCGTGTCTAGCGGCATGGACTTGTCCGAGTCGGCTACGAGTGAGGATCCAAAGTGGTGGAGAGGGGAGGTTCAGAAGGCACTTGGCGCGAATGGATTTGAGGAACATGCAGATGATTTTATGGTCTGGCGTAGTAAAAGGCGAACTTCTCACTCCTAAGGGTAGGGGTATTGATAACGCAACATGTGAGATGGGCGGGATTTCGAGTATCTGTATTTTCAGACCCAAAAGTTTTCCCCTGATAGTAAACTATTACAATTCGAACTATTCATGTATATACGCCGCATCCATGTTTTTCGCAACACTGCTGCTAGGAATAATCATCAGTATTCGTATGGCGCGTAGGCTCATTCCCTAATTCTTGCATAGTAGGAAGCAACACCGAAACTACTTCCATCCGCCAAAGTCGCTTCGCAGTTGTCTGCCTGTTATATTGTTGTCCATGTTTTGGGCACTTCGGATAGGCACGCAGGGGAAGCGCTATCGTGCTATTGCAGCGAGTAGCTTCTTCCCATTGATCAAACTCACATACCTATCCACCCATCCCACAACCCCTCCCCTCAATCCCCGACTATGCACACGAAAGATGTCAGAAAACACACACACACACACAGAGCACAAAGTGTGTCCATTACCGCCTAATCTCGCCCCCATCCTTCACCTCACATCCTCGCTTCTATCTCGTCTCCACTCCCTTCGATGAGGTAAAATCCCAACCAGAAAGAGTCTACCAGATTACACACTTAAGCGTGTTACGAAAACGCCGGCCCAATCAATCCACAGCGCCTCACAAAGTGGCACAAAAAAGAACAGCGAAATTGGGTTCGGGATCGGGAGGGACGGGGGCAACGACAACGCCAAAAAGCCCCGCCGCCCCAAGCTTCGCTGATAATAAGACAGACAACACCATACAACTACAAAGTACTCAGTCCCGTCGTCATCATCTTATATCGCCCCCGCCCCCGCCCCCGACCCCGCCTCCTCTATCGTACGCAATCAACCGCATGGAAGGGAGTAGCAAAACAGGCAGGGCCATACTACGCCGCAACCTCCTCCTCAATCATCTGCGATGCGCCATTCATCCCCCCGTCCCCGTTGGTGTGCTCAAACTCCAACTTCTCCTGCTGCGCAATCGCCTGCGAAGACACTATCTCCGCAAGACGCTTCAACCGTGGTGTTTGGAGCCCTGTAAAAAGGATTGGGTTAGCGCTTATCCTGACCGGTAGCGAACCCGAACATGGCTTTGACTTACAAGATGGTGTGTATGTTTCCAGCGCTGTGATGACTCTGGGCTCGGCAATCTCGTACGGACCCGAGTCTTCCATGTCGACTGCTGTTAGGAGGAGCACGTCGCTCTTTTCGGTGACGCGCGATGCGACGGCTTTCATAATTTCGCCGTTGATGGGCTGCTCGTAGTCGGCGACTAGGTATTGGTTGAGGAGCTTCTGGATCTGGTTGGGGGATAGCATCCAGCAAATGTCCTGGATGATCTCGATGTCGTTGAGGGTGGCCTTCTTGAGTTGAAGCAGCTTTGTGGCTTGCATCAGGTGCTCGAGCTGGAGAGTGCCCTCGGGCATGTCGTGCGACTTGCACCACTCCTCGATACGAGTGATGTTGTAGTTGATCTGCAGACCACGCTTCCACGAGAGGAAGTTCCTCCTCATGAGCAGGTCGTTGAAGGCGGTCACGCCAACAAGTCTCAAGAGCTCCGTCACGAGCTGGGTGATGATCGTGTCCTCTAGGTAGTAGGCCTTCATGGCCTTGTAGACGTTGTTCAACAAGCTGAGCAAGTTGTCCATGCTGTAGGCGGGGGTGTTATTGCCCTGGAGTAGCTTGCCGAGGAAGCGGTTGCTCTCGTTGGTAACAAAGCCAGGAAGAGATTGTGACTCGATGATAGCGGGAATGATCATCTTCTGCAGCTTCTTCTTGAGCACCTTCATCCATGTGTGGTAGATGTTGAACTCAAGACTTTCCAGATCGTGCTTGACGATCTCCAGTAACCTATCGTACTCGTAGTTGTCCGTCTTCTGCTGCTCGTACCAGTCTTCAGCGAGGAAGACAAATGAGAGCATCTCGTGGACGTTGGATAGCCAGAAGGCGCCAGGGTTGATGGCTTCCTCGCCATCGTGGTTCATAACCTCTTGCTGGATCGACTGCATGACGTTAGCCAAGAATCGCTCCGACTCCTTGACGAAGCCGTTGTTCCACATCTCCGAGGTGACAAGGTTGATGAGGTAAGCGGGGAAAAGGACTTCCTTGTCCGTGGGCGGGGGTGTTGTTGTGGGAGACGGAATCTTGAGGTTCTTGATAAGACCAAGGGTGACCTCGTCGTTGAGGTTCTCCTCGTCCGCAAGAATACTTTCGAGCTCAAGCTCGACATTCTCAAAGTTGGCAGCGAAAGTCGAACCAGAAAGGTTTGATGGGTGCATGGACACCGGCCGCGGGCTGTATGTCGGAGCGAAGTGGTTCAAGTCGCGTGTGTCGGGCCCAGCGCTTCGTCGCTTTGGCTTCTTGGAGGCAACCAAGTTGATCAAGCTGCTGGCCCCGATGTTTAGTGCGTGACCGTTGGTCATCTCGCCATTGATCGGGCCAGAGCGCTTCATAAGCTCGACCTGTTCCTGGAGGTCGACAAGCTGTTGCCGGAGCGATATCTTCTCCGTCTCTGTGACGTTGCTTCTCCTCTTGGACTGCTCGAGGTCGTCCGTTGTCTGCTTCAGAGAGGCACGGAGTTGCTTCTCTTCGTCTTGGAGGTGGCGCATCTTGGAGTTGCTTTCGTTGTAGTTGGCTTGAAGCTTCTTGAACTCCTCCTCCATAACGCTCAGCTTAGCGGCAGTGATACCAGCCTGGTTGGCTTCGGCCTGCAGCTCCTTTTGCCGATTCTCAAGCGCACGACTCCGCTCCTTGTACGACTTGATCTGGCCTTCGTAGTTCTCGACTTGCGACTTGAGAGCCTTGTTAGCCTCCTTGACCGAACCGAGGGATTGCGTAAGCTCGATGACCTTGTTCTCAAGCTTGTACGAAATGTTCTTGAGATCGCGCGCTTCCATCCGAAGACCCTTGTATTCTTTGCGGGCTTTCCTTCCTCGCCAGATCTTCTGGATGACGATGATCTTGTTCCTGTATTGTCTCCAAGACTTGAGCTGTCGCTGTGCGCGCCACGTGCGTTGGATAATCCGAGCGGCGTTCCCGAGGCGAGTATCCAGAATGTTCTTGCGGCACAGGAAACCCTTAGCGGAAGCCTCGAACTTGATGATCGAGTTTCTAATAAGGTGGTACAGTTTCCTGTCTTTAGAGCCGCGCCATACTCGCTGGATGGTTGTTGCAGCCTTGACTTGTCTGGCCTCCTCTGCGCGTTCTCGGGTCATGTACCCTCTTGCCAGAGACTGAACGGAAATGATGGCTTGCCGCATCTCCAGGTACACACGGCGGTAGTACTTGGCACGAAGGTTCTTCTGAATCATGACGGCAGCGTCGTTGAGCCTGGCTGATCGTAGGTTTTCGAGGAATGCAAGCATGCCAGCTCGGAAGAAGATCTTGGTCAGACCCATCTGGTATTTGTCGGTACCGTCGTTCTTTCCAGCGCCCAATGCTTTGCTCAGGATGGCCTTTGCCATATTCCGGATCTCGGGAGTCCACGACGCGGAAGGCACCAACATGTAGTAGCGGAGAGCAAACTCTTCGTACGTCCATCTTGTAGGGTAACCAGCACAACTGATGCGGACAGTCTCGAGAACACCGCAGGCGCGAAGCTGGCTCAGAACCATAGGGCCTTCGAATTTCCAGGCTTCTTTGCCCTCGTTGGGCTTGATGCATCGGATGTAGTGGACATCGGTCGAGCTGATGGTGTGCATGAGCTCGATCAAAGAGGATTTGAAAATGCCACCAAGAGTCGGTTTCCTGTTCACAGCTATTCTTCGTCCGGCGGCGCCGGCCGCTTTGGAGGATGCGGTAGCAGCAGTTTCCTTGTCGCGAATCTGCCCGGCTACATCCAGAACTTCAGTCAAGAAGCTGTTGCTTGAGGACCTGAGCACCTGCATGTGCTCATCGGGTACGGTGTCTCGGTTCTTTTCTATGAAACCATCCGATTCGTATGTGACATCTATGGCATAATGGCAGACGGTAAAGGACGACTTTCCGAATCGAGGCTTCTTATAGAACTTGTGCTTGTCGCCCGAGAAGTTGTGGTGGAGCTTGGTGACGAATTGTTCATCGGAACCCATCGGCAGACGTGATTCTTCGTCAAGCAAAGACAGTACACCAAGCTTGCCCTCAATCAAGTCGATACACGGCTGATTGTCTGCGAAGTCGATAAAGGTCCAGTCGATTTCTTCCCGGAGGTACTCTTCTTGTTCGAGCTTGAAGACGTGCGCGTTGAACTCTTGCTGCAGCTTCTCGTTGGCGTAATTGATACAGAACTGCTCGAAAGAGTTCTTGGCGAAATGCTCGAACCCGTAGATGTCGAGGACACCGATAAACGAATGGGCAGACGCAAGGACTTCTTCAGTAGCCAGACTTTCGTTGGTACGCTCGACCAGCCAATCGAACAAACTCGAGTAGATGAACTTGGCCACGGAATCTCTCACAACTGTGGCCTGTTGCTGCGTAAGGTTCGAGACGATCTTCTCTCCTCTGGTAATGAGCTGTTTCTTGACGGTCCACTTCGCGAAGTTGTTGGGATCGATGCCGAGCAGTTGACACGCTTTGACGAGAGCAGGCTCAGCGGGATCGAGTGCAGAGTCTGTCCGGGTAGCGGTGATCTTGATATCACCAATGTGCAAAAGCGCACCGAGCAGGCGGAAGATCTGAGACTGTGTAGTCGGAGGTACGCCGATTGTTGTTAATGAGCTCCTTGTAGCATCAAACTCTGCCTTGTCATCTACGCCGTCGATGGTCGGAGAGCTGCCCTGGTTGAGGTACGAAATCTCTTCCACCGGTTTAAGCCCAAGCTCTTGCCGTTCCTCGTCCGTAGCACCTTTGATCAACTGGTAGAAGATGTGGTAATTCCTCTCCTTGAGCGGCTGGAACACCAATCTTGACCGCTCCAGCAGATATGTCCTGATCTTCGCACCCACAATGTCCGTCTTCTTGTTGAACAAGATCTCAATGTATTTTCCAAAGCGGGAGGAATTGTCGTTTCGCGTGGTTTTGGCGTTACCGAACGCTTCCATGATGGGGTTGGTAGCCAGGATCTGCTCCTCGGTCTCGCTCATGGCGTCGGCCTTGCCTCTCCGCCGGCCGGGATTGTCGGGGGACTCTCGCGTCGCAAAGTATCGCATGATGTATTTGGCGCTGACCGTTTTACCGGCACCGGACTCTCCGGATACGACGATGGTCTGGTTCTTCTCGTCGCGCAACATGTCCCTAGAGCGGTATCAATTGGTGTCCAAGCGTCGGACGTGGCTTTCACGCAACAAAAATGTAAAGATGTGCTGGGGAGGGGAGGAAGGCTTACGCAAAGGCTTCTTCAGCAATGGCGAACAGATGCGGCGCGCCATAGGATCTCTGCTTCCCGGCGTAAACCTGCACCATGCCCGGGACGTATAGCGAGTCCACCCGCGCGAACGGATTCGTCGCTATTAGCACAATGCCGGAGTATGTGTAGATTTCCTTCTGCAAATAGCGCAGCTTGATGGCCTGGAGCACTGTTTTCCCGTCAGCATGTCTCCCGGAGTGTGGAAACTATCTTCCATACCAGCCGGCTCGTTCAAATGTGACAAGTTGGTGAGATCGTCGCTGGCCTCGAGCATGGCCGGGTTCATCAAGGGCGGCAGGTTCGCATCGCCGCCGTCCTGGACGCCGGCGAGCGTGGTTTCGACCGTCTTGGTCTGCAGCGAGAATCGTCAGCTTCCCATTCGGCGTCATCTCTCGCAGCACGGTCTGGAGCATCGTCGGAGCGCCTACCTCGCCATTCTCGAGCTTAAACACCAGCTTGACCTTGTCCCCATCGATCTGCTTGTCCGTCACCTCCGAGGCAACCCAGCCCTCGGCCGTGTCTGGCTGCCACGCACGGGTGCCGATTTCGTAAATGTGCGCCATGGTGCTCGTCGTGTGTCGGCGTTCCTCGTCGCTATCGTCGTCGTCTTCGTCGTCGCTATCGTCGTCGCCGGAGTGCGAAGCGTCAGGGTCCAAGCCTCCCTTTCAATTCGTGCGGCTCGTTCTCTCGTGTAGAGGCCGCCGGGTAATGGTGGTCGCGGGCGGAACTCGTCGTCGTCTGCAGGCAGTGGTCGCTGCGGTCACAGAACAGGAAGCATCCCGCAAGAAAGAGACGTTGCTGGGGGCGTGGAGAGGTTTCGTTGGCGATGCTGCTGGTCGGAGCGTTCACTTTCACGTCGTGGAATCCGCTAGCCTCTCACCGCCCTGACCTGTCCCGCCCGCAGAAAGCAGGGGGTCCGACCCGCCAAGGCACCGTCAACCCGTACAGGCACCTCCGCTGTCGACGCACACACGCAAGCGCCGTCTCACCAGCTGCACGGGAGTCTGCACCGGCCTGCAAGACCACGGTTCCCTCTCCGCGAACCTTGCCAGTGGGCTCCGCGCGCTGCATCTACTGTAGCACTGGAGCGCTGCGTCGGCGTCTGCGCGGGTCGCGTCTGCATCCAACGCGCCCGAGCGCCTCACGACGGCGGGCGGACCCATATGCGAGAAACAGCAGTCAGAAAATAGCACAGGGGAGCACCTCGAAAAACAAAGCCACGTGCATCGCGGGAGCCTCACTAACCCCCTTGTTGACATTGCGTGCTTCAAGCTGTTCGGTCATGAGCAATCACCTCCTGTCATGCCTGCATGTCTGAAACTCGGTACGTGAAGATGACCAGATATTGTGCATTTCCTAAACAAACCCCCCTCCCGTACACCTGCCATCCCGTCGGTAAAACAACCGAGTTGTTTGGAACGCCATGTTGAATGCTTTTGCCGTCGTCAAGATTCGACGCGAGAGGTCCCTCTCTTCTACCAGAACATCTATCCGACCGCCGTCTAGTAGAGCATCCTGGTCCGCACGCGGGACGAGAGCCCCTCGAGACTCTGGAACAGGTCCTTGATCTCGTCCTCCTTGACCTCGCTGACATCCGCGAGGAGATACGCAACCTCGCCGCGCGAATCTGAGCTCTGCTTATCAATGTTGTGCTTGTGCAGCGCCGCGTTGACCTGCCGAAGCACGCCGGGCACGTTCTTGTGGATGTACACCACTCGTACGCAGTTTGGCTCGTCGAGCGTCAAGCTCCGCAAGGTGACTTCGGGCATGTTGACGGCGCCGATCGTGATGCCCTCGTTGACGTACTTGACGAGCGACTGGCTGACCTCTACGCCGATTGCGCTCTGCGCCTCTTCCGTGCTACCTCCGATATGCGGGCTGAGGATGAGGTTCTTCAGGCCGCGCAGGTCCTTCGCCCAGGTGTTCAAGTCGGCGTTGAAGTAGTCTCCGTTGCCAGCAGGTTCGTTCGGGAAGACATCGAGAGCAGCGCCCGCAATCTTTCCGCTGCGCATGGCCTCGACCAGGGCGGGAATGTCGACAACACTGCCACGCGCGTTGTTGATCAAGTACCCGCCGGTCTTCATCTTCTCGAACTGCTCCTTTCCAAACATGTTCTTTGTCTCTGGCGTCTCGGGCACATGCAGCGTGACGAAATCCGCCTGCTCCAGCAAGTCGTTCATCGTAGGCACCTGCTTCGCCGTCCCGAGGCCCATCATGTTGTTGACATCGTAGTAGATGACCTCCATGCCCATGGCTTCTGAAAGCACCGAGAGCTGGCTGCCGATATGTCCGTACCCAACAATGCCCAGTGTCTTGCCACGGATCTCCCAGCAGCCCTTGCTCACTTTGTTCCATGTGCCATTGTGAAGTTCCATCGAGCGGTCGCCAAGCTGGCGGGCGAGGACAATGACCTCCGCGAGCACGAGTTCGGCGACGGAGCGCGAGTTGCTAAAGGGCGAGTTGAAGACGGCGATGCCCTGTTGCGCGGCAAACTTGAGGTCGACCTGGTTCGTTCCAATGCAGAAGCAGCCGATGACGATGAGGTTCCGCGCTTCCTTCAACACCCGCTCCGTGAGCTTCGTCTTGGAGCGGATACCAATGACCTGCACATCGCGAATCTTCTCGATAAGCTCGTCTTCTGACAAGCTGCTCTTGATCGCCTCCACCTGGTAGCCTTGTGCTTGCAGGATCTCTACTCCAGTCTGGTTGACGTTCTCCAACAGCAGTACTTTGATGTCCTTGGTGTCGAAGGGCTTCAGTTGTTTCGCAGCGGCGTGCGAGCCCACGCCCACGCTGTTCGCGCGGCCATCCTGGAAGCTCGGATGTGACGGAGGCTGTCGGAAGCTGGACGGCGGGCTGTGGAAGGAGAGGTTCGGGCTGGTGCTCAGGTTGAGACTGTTGGAGACTTGTCTGGTGAGGTTGCTAATGCCTCCTACGATATCCTTTGGGGGTACCATGCTGGCGGGTGCGTTGTTGCGTCAGGCGGCGTCTCGGTCGTTGTACAATGTCCTATATAGGGAAACAAATCTTGGGATACGCCAATTCAGTATACAGGACTAGTGTACGTAAGGGCAGAAGGCGTAGAGTACTAGGTGGTTGGAGGTAGTCCGTCGGTAGGATTCGTTGAGGTCAATGGATGTGGTAGGTAATGTGAATCACGTCACTCCAATTGTTGCTTAGTTCTCTTCACCGTCTATACGAGGGAAACAACAGGCACTTCATTACAGCGTGACTCAGGGTAGAAAATTTGTCTGACGCGCCGCATGATGCAATCCGCTAATGGCGCGTCCAGGATTTCCCCTCCAGTGTCCCGCAAATTGTGGCGGAGCTCAACAATACGCCACAGTTCACCCTCCGCTTTCGGCACACCAGTCGATCAACTCTGTCAAGCAAACTTCTCGCAAGACTGTCAGTAGAAAGAGATGTGCGCTTTTGAGAAGACCAATACGTTGCATTCAGTTTCCTATAGAACCCGAACCTGCCAGGCGTGTTCCCAAAATCTGTTCAAGAGCTCTGCTTTCATGCGTCTGTTTCTTGGTTCCTCCATAAATAACCCAATACAAGCCGCTTCCGTGCGACGTCAAAGGATGCTTCATAGCTTCTCGGCTCCATCTGCCATGGGCCATTGGTAGCCTATACAGATTAGCAAAAGATTTAGCACATCACAAGAGACTAGGTCCTACCTGCTGCGTCGCTGAACTTGTATCCATAGGATGACGTGAAGTCATCCAGAACGGCAGGGCCGCGAGAGCCTAATAAGTTAGTCGGTAATAATATGGGGGATCTTAGTTATGCGGGTCGTACCATAAGGATATTCCATAGGGACGATTTCCTTGTTGTCGTCAAGGTAGTGGAGGAGAGGGGAAAAGATCCGCCAGCTGGCATCCAGCTCGTCGTCACGGACGAAGTTGGAGTGGTCGCCCTTGAGTGCATCGAGAATAAGGGATTCGTAGGCCTCGGGGATCTTGAGATCGGAGAAGCGCCGCCGGTAAGTGAGGTCGAGCTCTGTGACGACTGTCTTCATGCTGAGACCGGGCAGCTTCGAGTTCATCTTGATGTAGACGCTCTCGTTGGGCTGCACGCGAATGACGAGCTCGTTTCGGGGAATGTCCTTGAAGATGCCAGAAGTTACGTCCTTGAACTGAATGCGAACCTCGGTCTTTTGCTCGTTGAGGGCCTTGCCTGCCTTGAGGATGAAGGGGACACCGTCCCACCTCTCATTCTTAATGTAAGCGACCATCGAGGCAAAAGTGGGGCACCGCGAGTCCTTGGGAACAGTGTCGTCCTCCTTGTAGCCTGGCTTGGTTCCGTCGAGCGACTTGCCGTACTGTCCAATGATGACATTCTTGGGCTCGATGGCGGTCATGCCGCGGAGAACGCGGACTTTCTCGTCGCGGATGTCTTCGGCGGAAAAGGAAATGGGCCGTTCCATGGTCAGGAGCGTCAGCACCTGAAGCAAGTCTATGCCATGTCAGCCACTTTCCCACTTGCAAGTGAAAGATTACGAACGGTTCTGCATGACGTCGCGGATGATGCCGAACTCGTCAAAGTAACCTCCTCGCCCCTCTGTGCCGAACGGCTCTTTGAATGAGATCTGTTCTCTTGTCAGCGGTAGTGACTACGGCGCACATGGTCTCAACCTACCTGCACGTTGTCGATGTGGTTCCTGTTCCAGGTGGCGCCGAAGAACTCATTTCCAAATCGCAAGATCAGGATGTTCTTGACCATTTCCTTGCCCAAATAGTGATCGATTCGGAAGATTTCGTCCTCGGTCCAGTCGGGGCCCAGTGCTTGTTGGAGCTCTCTCGAGCTACCAAGATCCTTTCCGAAGGGCTTCTCGACCTGTCCATCGAGATTAGATGATTGTTCACGGGTGTGCATTCTTTGGAATACGTACGATGATGCGAGCAATGCCGTTCTTCGGGTAGCAGTTGCGCTTCAGGTGCTGAGAGACGGTGATGAATACGCTGGGAGGAAGCGCCATGTAGAAGACCCTGTTCGTCTCCTTGCGGCCCTTCTCAAGCTCCTCGATGTGTTTCCGCAGCTCGATGAACGAGTCATCCTGGTCGTACTGGCCAGAGACATAGGTGCAGAAACTACAGAACTCCTCCAACTGCTGCTCCATATCCTTTGTGGGTGTCTTGATGTAGGACTTCACGCGACGAAGGTACTCCTCGTGGTCCATCTTCGTCCGGGCATATCCGACGATCTTAACATTGTTGGGAAGAAAGTTGTTTCGGTGCTATGCGGGCGTTAGGAGACTGGGGGATGCAATCGGGAGGGCTACCTACGAGACCGAAGAGCGCGGGGAACTACAAGAGGGTCAGTTTGACTTGTTGAGACACGATCCATTGAGGGCTTACCGTCTTCTTCTTTGCCAGGTCACCAGAGGCGCCCAATACCACTATGACGGTATTGTCCTTGAGCTCGAGGGCTCTGCGGGTACCTGCATGTCAGCTTCGATTCTCCAGTTGCGCGGCGGGTGTGGGCGCCAAACAAAGCTCAAAGAGTCTCCAACGCGGCAGCAGAGTGGCTTGCATGAGACACTCAGAGAGCTGCACCGTCCCACGCTTCGTTGACAGAGGGAATTGCAGCTTACCCTTCACCAATTCCGCTCTGAATGACCGTGTCCGCCATTGTGCTCGCTGTATCGCGGAAGAATTTGACCTCTGTCGGTCTGTGGCTGCCAATCACGGGGGTTTGAAGGTCTGGAGAGGAACGGAACGGAAATGTACTTTGGGGAGCGCGGATGGGTGCGGGAAGGAGTCGGGGATGTTGGTCGTCGAAAGCTTTCTGCGTGGTGGGGTCGCGCGCCTCTCTTTAGCGGGACAGGGCCAGGTGGTTGATAAGTATTGACGTAGGTAGCTGTTAGAGCTCCGGAGGCGGCGGAAGAGGGCAGCTCACAACGCTATCTTGCGACAAATATTCCAGGTCGAACCGCAGCGATAGGCAGCGCCTCTTTAAAGGGTCGCGCCCATGAGGCAAGTCATCAAGCATCACTAAGCCACTGCATCTCTTGCAAAGCATCTCCGGCGCCAACAAAACCCACGAGCGCGCTGGAGAAAGGCTACTAACGCCGAGAGTCGCGGAACCCCCCACCATCACAATGCCACACAAGCCTATGCACGCCTCCGACAGCGCTTGGGGGTGTTTCGACACGAGATCGCTGCTTCAAGCCTCCTGGCCCATCACGACTGCAAGTGCAGACTTTGTCAAGCCGTCTCAGTCCTGTCGCAGGTGCTCAGGAAAGGTCCCTCCTCCCTGGCCGGCTTCCCCGCAACAATATCGCCCGGAGTCCAGTCCGGGAAGCCTTGATACTTGCCTACCATCGCACACTTTGAGCACTTGCATAAAATTCGACCTGGCGTGTCTTTCAATTGTTTTCGGCTCCTCTTGTCTCGCCCCGAGCCCGTGAAGATCACAAGACTGTTGGGGCCCTACCAGCATAGTAAAGCTACGCTTGTTGGCTCGTCTCTGCGCCGGCCACTTGTGGAAACAACCGCTCGCTTGCCGCAGTGTCTCCATTTTGTGGTGCATTTCCGAGGGTCGGAGAAAGATCAATCTACCTCAAATGCAGTTGAATTGATTGTTTGATTGTCGTGTAACAATTGAACTGATGGAGGCCACGACGGTAACAGCGTGTACTACCAGTCGACTCCGTTGGACATTGAAATTACTTTATCAGTCACCTGGTCCGTCTGGGCGCTGCAAACCATGGCAGTTGGAGAGCACAGAGCATAGGTAAGCTGGAGGAGTGGCAGCCTGTACGAGGAGCCACATTGGTGGGGCAATACATAGGTAGACGCAAGAATGCTGACCATCTCGTGCGTAATGGGATGACCAATGTGCGAGTCCTACCTAGGTGGGATCTCAACCGCACTTCGACAGAAAACGGATGAGAAGGAAAGTAGCCAGTCGATCCCATGCTGGACATGAGCCGGGACGTACTCGAGAGCATGTTGCAAAGACTCAGTCTTGTTGCAGGTACAAGTCGCCTGGTTATGAGATGCTGCGGTTCAAAGAGACTACGTTGAATTTGCTTGACCTATTATAACTTTGTATCCCAGCCTTGCACCATCACGAAACATTGTACCAAAGGCGCGAAACTGGCTGATGGGCGGTCGCGGGTGACTTGGGGACTTGGAAGGGAATGCGCTAGTCGCATCTGATTGGGTCGAGAATTAAACGTGCCAAGTCCACACATTCGCTAAGCGAGGTATCGCACATCGACACAGGACTCCAACACCAGCGACCACGACCTCTACTAACCCGCAGCACTCCACGACTCCGGTCTCGATACCCATTTCGCAACACATCTCAGAGGCCCAGGGCTAGTCATCATGTCTGAGCAGTCCCACCGCCGTAAGCTGAAGCCCGTTCCCAGCGCCTCCGTCTTCGCAGCCCAAAATCCACGTCCAGGCAATTGCGACGACGAGGTGTCTCTCCCGACCTTCTGAAGCTGTGCGCTAACATGTGTTCCGCATCTAGTGTATGTGAAGGGAAGGCACATTTCCTACCAGCGTGGCAAGCGAAACACCAACCCGGGTACCTCTCTCCTGCAGCTCGAGGGCGTCGACTCCAGCGAGGCCGCACAATGGTACGCCGGTAAGCGCGTCGCCTACGTCTACCGGGCACAGCGATCAGTCCGGGGCTCCAAGATCCGCGTCATCTGGGGCAAGGTCACTCGTCCTCACGGTTCGTACATCCATTGACTTGTCCATCGCCAATACTTACGATAGCACAGGCAACAGCGGTGTCGTTCGCGCCAAGTTCAGGAACAACCTCCCACCGAAGACCTTCGTACGTGCATCCGCGCCACTCCTACCGGCTTTGCTAATGGATACAGGGTGCCTCCGTCCGCGTCATGCTTTACCCTTCTTCGATATAACCTTTCCACTACGTTCGGCGACGGGGATGGGTGGAGGAACAGTGCGTAGTAGTGTGCACTGGGGGCGGACTGGAAGATGAGGGACAGCTTCACGCTCGATTGCATTCACATGGCACATTCGGGCTGGTTAACGGCGTCATTGCTTTTGGGAAAACCATGGCGGTGACAAGTTCAAGACTCCTCCCAATGATCAATGGAAAATGATCAAACCACCACGTGCATTTTGGAGCCTTTGTTTGGTTGTGGATAGTGACGTGGATATGTCGTGGGGAGACCTGATACTTGTGGTGTATTCTCTGGTATGGCTAACATGACAGAACCCGAGGGCGCGATCCTTTACCGACTGTCCTTTCGTGCAGACTTGGGGAGCGTTGGCTCACCATGCTGTGGACTGGGTACCAACACTGCCTAGCTGCGACCTTGCACCAAGTCTACATTTCTCTACCGATCGGCTCTGAGAGCGCATCATCTATGTGACCAGGCTGCAACTTTTCGCTGACTCTTACGTACTACGAATTGAGGCAGCACATGTTATATGCTCTCTGGCCTCGTAGAAGCATCTGGGTTATGGAATGAAGCTCGGCTGGATATCAGACTACAAGTACTGGTCAACTATCTGCGTACACGGCGATGCGCACGTATACAACTGCTCGTACATCACGAAATGCCACAAGAGAACTTTGATACTCGAATGCTATACACCTCATCTCATCTGAGCTCACATTGCCATACTCTACCAGGGTAGATGGGACGTACGAGGGCACCACAAGGATCGCGCAGTCTTCTCGGGGCACAAACAGGTACGAAAGGTCGTTCATGTGCACGTTGTGACAAGGCAATTATCCCTCAGGAGATATCACCAATCTCCAGATGTCGGATGGCATCCGCCGAGCTAAGACGCCAACTGAATGATAAGCGCTGAAATGTGGAGATCTCGACCCCCATTACGCGTTTCTGACGCCAACCAACCACGTCCTTATCCTTTGAACAATCAATTCAAGCACTGAGTATCTCGCAGCATTTTGGTAGTGACCGAGAACACGACGTACATTGGACTATTGGTGTATTGCCAGGTCGAAGCAGGAACCTGCATCACTGCACAAGGCTCGTGCGCGTGGTGTTGGTGTTGAGCGATCGCAATGCTACTCCAGTTTTGGTGGAACCAGGCGTTCCGCATCCTGTTCCTCGACGAAAGCCAAGCCACGACCCCCCAAGCTGATGTCTTCGTCCATTTCCGGCCCGCAGTCAGCTAGACAGCTTCCCTAATAAACACTCCAGTCACCTTTAGACCTCGCTCTCGCGTTCCTCCGTGCCATTTCCCTCTGCGACCCTCTGCGTTCCTTCCGTTTCACTCTCCCGAAGCACCGCCCAATGCGCTCTCGACGTCCGTCATAACACATTCTAGGGCGTGATTCCTGCGCACGCGAGCGAGTCTACAACATGGTTGGCGGCGGTGGAGGTATCGGCGCGCCAACGTCTGCGCTGGCACAATGGGCTGGTACGCCGTCTGTCAAGGGCTCGTCTGAGTCGATGCGCATGGCGCTGCTGACACTGTCCTTGGTCGGGCTACAGTACGTCACACCTACAGAAGCTTTAGGGGTATACTAACGACCTCGCAGGATAACATGGAATGTCGAGATGACATACTGCACGCCGTACCTCCTCGAACTCGGCCTCACGAAATCGAGAATTTCCCTTGTCTGGATCGCGGGACCGCTCTCAGGCCTGATAATGCAGCCCATCGTGGGCGTGATCTCGGATCGCTCGACAAGCCGGTGGGGAAGAAGAAGACCCTATATGGTTGGCGGCACGGTCTTGGTTGCGCTGTTCCTCCTGCTTCTGGGCTGGACCAAAGAGGTGGTCAAGTTCTTCATTACGGACGCGGAGGCAGTGAAGAGCTACACGATCATACTCGCGGTGCTGAGCATATACGGCATAGACTTTGCGATCAATGCTGTCCAGGGGAGCTGCAGAGGGCTGATCGTGGACACACTTCCCATACCGAAGCAGCAACAAGGCAGCAGCTGGGCCAGCAGAATGGTCGCTGTGGGGTCGCTCGTTGGTTATGCAGCTGGAGCCGTAGATCTGGGCAGTATATTTGGGCCCATGCTTGGAGACTCGCAGTTCAAGCAACTGACTGTTGTGGCGGCGCTGTGTCTTTGCATCACTATCGGTATCACATCCTGGGCAGTCACGGAGCGCGTGCTAATCAGCGATGGACTTGAGGGAGAAGAGATGGGCCTACTACACGTCCTGTCGACGATTGCAAAGGCAGCGGTAGATCTGCCTCGGGGCATCCAGGCAATTTGTTTTGTGCAGTTCTGGGCCTGGATTGGTACGTGTCCCTGCCTCCCAAAGCTGATGCCACTAACACGCCCACAGGATGGTTCCCATTTCTGTTCTACAGTACTACATGGGTTGGCGAGATCTACCTCCGGTACGACGCCCCGGCCGAAGCCAAACTGTCAGACGACTTGACAGGCCAAGTCGGTCGCATTGGCTCCATGGCACTCATAGCGTTCTCCATCATTACCTTTGTCATGTCCGTCATACTGCCGTTCTTCGTCAAAAGCCCGGAGAACGACTCGCCGGTCTTCACTCCCCGTCCGCCGGCACGCATCGCCTCGTTTGTGATGGATATAGAGAAGTACAAGCCCACGTTGATCACGATGTGGACGGTGTCCCATTGCATATTCGCGGTATCCATGATGATGGCACCATTTGTTCAGTCTCTACGAGGCGCGACTATCATCGTTGCTGCTTGCGGAGTGTAAGTCATTGCTTGATCAAATGAATGCAAAGACTAATCGAGTGCAGGTCGTGGGCTGTTAGTTGCTGGGCCCCATTCACCTTTCTAGGCGTCGAGATCAACCGCCTGTCTCAGTCAGGCCCTGCTTATGGCGCGGTTGCACGCAATTCTATTGAGCTTGAAAACCCCATGCAGCTCCATCTGAACCACGGGGCAGAGGAGGCTGGGAGCTCTACTGGAGAGAGCTCGGGCAAGTATCTCGGTATCATGAACCTGTACACGACGCTTCCTCAGTTCGTGGGCACCGGCATATCATGGGTGGTCTTTTCCATCTTGGAACCTGGCAAGAGCCCCGAGCTGTCCAAGGAGACAGACCCATCGGAGCACCATTCGACAGATGGGCCCAATGCAATCGGTGTCTGTCTCTTCATCGGCGCCATCTGCGCCATAGTAGCCGCGTTCGCAACACAACGGCTGAAGCGGATACAGAACTACTGATAAGTGGCAAAGATCCGGGGACCGGGTTCGGAGAATTTGGCTGACGTCTCCTCAACATTGTCCCATGTCGTCGAAAGACGCGCACCCGCCTTCTATATTTGGTCTACGGCGGACGCGATGGTGTTGGCGCATTATTTAGATCGAGCCGCTTTGTTCTAGAAGGGGGGAGGGCTTTGCACTGGGCAGGTCGGCGTTGGCGTTCCCGTTCGATACCATGGTAGATTTTGTAATATTGATAGGGCTGCCGCGGCGGCATAGAGTGTAAGAATATGATCGGGATACCTTCCCATACCGGCGTGCAGATTCGGCATTGCCGCTTCAGGATTTTCCTTCTTGGGTGAAAATGCGCCGTGGCGTGCCGGTGCTGAGAGGGCTCTGAGGTGTCACTGCCGTGGCACCTGGGTGTGTCGTGTCGTGTCGCGTCGTGGACTATGTTGGATGGAAACACGTGCGGGATGAGGGCTAATGGATGCATCAAGACCACATGTGCAGCGCCTGCACTGAAGCTATCCACGGGTCGATTAAACGTCTTCGCGCACAAAATCGTGCGGTTGTGTCAGCTTGCGTGCTCTGTTCCGGTTCTTTCAGTGGCACTGGCAGCGACCGGTTACATCACCGCTAACCCCAAGAGAAGGAGGGGCGAGTGCTAGTTTCCTTCGCTCGAACCGCCGAACAATTCTGCAGACTTGAAGCGCCTGGGGCTCACCAACAACCGCCGCACCTTCTCAACAACACCACACCACCCGCAAACTCTGCACCCGATCGTCATCATGTCTGAGCCCATCCGCAACAAAAAGCTCGACGGCATGTCCGCCCCGTAAGTCCTCCCTTGTTCCCCCGCATCGCTCATTTTTGAAGCCGGAAACATGCCCGCCACAAACACTGCCCTCGACGTGCCCGGCGCTCACTTTGCACCCACTAGGACCCCCCAGAACACACCCTCAAATGCCGCTCCCATATCATCGCGCGCCCAGCAACCCGGCGTTGATAGTATCAAGGAGGGTAAGTCGCTGAACGCCCCCGTTCCTGCCGTGCACCCCGCGACAGTATCGCAGATCTTGACCGCTAATTCGGCTTTTGCATACAGAGGACCTGGACGCCCGTACCGCCGCCAACCTGTTCGCCGCGAACCCCGCCCTTGTTTCCATGATGCAGGCAAAGCTCGGTTCCCTGGTCGGCCGGTCGAGTGGCTACATCGAGTCGCTCCCTGGCTCGGTCCGCCGTCGTGTCGCTGGCCTGAAGGGCATCCAGAAGGACCACTCCAAGCTCGAGGCTGAGTTCCAGGAGGAGGTCCTGCAGCTGGAGAAGAAGTACTTCGCCAAGTTCACACCGCTGTACCAGACCCGCGCAAAGATCATCAACGGAGCCTCTGAGCCCACCGCGGAGCAGGTCGAGATTGGTGAGAAGAAGGACGAGGATGACGAGGACGACGAGGACACGCCTGAGGAGGAGCTCAACAAGGACGAGGGCAAAGACGTGAAGGGTATCCCAGAATTCTGGCTCAGCGCCATGAAGAACCAGATCTCGCTCGCCGAGATGATCACCGACCGGGACGAGGCCGCGCTCAAGAGCCTTACCGACGTCCGCATGGAGTACCTCGACCGCCCCGGCTTCAAGCTCATCTTCGACTTTGATGAGAACGAGTTCTTCACCAACAAGACTGTAACCAAGACGTATTTCTACCAGGAGGAGAACGGCTACGGCGGCGACTTCATCTACGACCACGCTGAGGGCGACAAGATCGAGTGGAAGGCAGGCAAGGACCTCACCGTCCGGGTGGAGAGCAAGAAGCAACGCAACAAGAGTACGTTTAACAACCGCGGCGAACCTGGGTAACGTCACTAACATACTTCTAGACACCAAGCAGACCCGGGTAGTGAAGAAGACCGTGCCAACGGAGTCATTCTTCAACTTCTTCGACCCCCCCAAGGCCCCGACTGACGATGAGGATGATGCGTCATCTGACATCGAGGAGCGTCTCGAGCTCGACTACCAGCTCGGCGAGGACATCAAGGAGAAGCTCATCCCGCGGGCCATTGACTGGTTCACCGGCGAGGCTCTCCAGTACGAGAACGTTGAGGATTTCGAGGAGGGCGACTTCGAGGATGAGGATGATGAGGATGAGGACGAGCTTAGCGACGACCGCGATGAGGATGACGAGTCGGATGAGGAGGTATGAACTATCTACGGTCCAAGGTGTCCGACAAATGCTAACGAAACACAGGGCGATGGCTCAAAACCGAAGCAGGATGCGGCCGAGTGCAAGCAGAGTTAAACGCTGCACGCAGCGCTCTGATATTGGTGGCTAGAGGATACCGGCGTGTTCATTCGATCTAGATGCCGGCATCACGATGCCTGTGGTATGCTTTACGGCTATCCGAAGCATCCTGGCTGTGCTTGCTATCCGGCACTTTGCCTTCCATCCACATCACGTTTGCTTGTGCTTCATCATACCGACATAATATCCTTTCTTGAGGAGGCACACGGGCCCGGAATCGTTTGAACTAGCTCCCACTCACAATGACTTGGTCCCTTCGCGTCCACCACTCTGTCCTGTCTTCTCAAAGCATGGCATCTATCAGGCGTGTCTTTTGGGTCCCGTTTGTATGAGCAGGAACAGAACACTGCGCTCTTATCGTTGTCAATGTCACTTGGTCTGGTTTGCTTTGCTTTGGCGCTTAGACGAAATGGGATGGAATAGCATTTGTTTCTCTTCTTTCTTGTGTTGATGACGGCGGTTGCTTTCCTTTGGTTGTTTGCAAAAGTAGATACGTGGAGTATGGTTAGCGACTTTATGATAGAATGCTTGGTGCGCGCGAAATTGTGTGTGTTGGTACAGATGTGCTCAAGTGTCGTGTCATGCCCTCAACTTCTCTCCTCCACCCTCTACCGCAACGTACGCGGGGTCCATTGCAGATCGCACGTAATCGGCATGCTCAGAAGAGTCACGAGCCCTTTCTCTCTTGTCACGAGAGTATATAATCCACCAATCGCCAAGGTAGACTACGAGTGAGTGGTGCGGTCCCGATGCCGGCTAGGGCGGGGCTTGGAGACTTGAGGCGAGCGTTTGGTGGGGTTTGTTTGCGCCGGGGAAAGTTCGGACTGGGAAATTTTTGGGTGGAATGTAAACGCAACGACGGTGACGGTGACAGCTTCGAAACACGCAACATTGCAACTACACTCTTTGATATCTACTCTACTCCTTTTAGCGAGCTCCTTGCGAATTCAACAGCGTTCGGAACTCCATCTCGCACGCGTAGCTCGAGCAATCGCCGACCGTAAACCCACCGCAGCCCGCGCGATCGCACACACCAAGCTCGAGAGCAAGATCGAGGCAGCACAGCCATGGCGCGCACGAACCCCAATATCGTGATTACAGGGACACCGGGCGTGGGCAAGACGACACATGCGGAGCAGCTGGCACAAAGTTTGGGCTTCAAGCATGTGTCCATAAATCAGATTGTCAAGGACGAGGGGTTCCACGAGGGCAAAGATGAGGAACTGGGTAGCTGGATAGTGGACGAAGACAAGGTACATATCCCATCTCAATCGCTGCCCAACAGCATCTCTAGAAACAATCCCCTAACACACCACCACAGCTCCTCGACCACCTAGAATCCACCCCGCTCGCCAGCAGCGGCGGCTACATCCTCGACTGGCACGCATGCGACCTCTTCCCCGAGCGGTGGATCGACCTCGTCATCGTGCTGCGCTGCGACTCGACGGTGCTGTACGACCGGCTGTCGGCGCGCGGATACACGGGCAAGAAGCTCGACGAAAACATGGACAGCGAGATCATGCAGGTGTTGCTCGACGAGGCGCGCGAGAGCTACAAGGCCGAGATTGTGGTCGAGTTGAAGAGCGAGGGCGTCGAGGACGTCGAGAAGAATGTCGAGCGCGTCGAAGAGTGGGTGCGGGCTTGGAGGAAGGATCATGGTGAGGAGGCGGAGGCGGAGGCGGAGGATGAGGCGAAGTGAGATGGTGGTGGGGCTTTAGAGGGATCGATTATGGGCCTTGATGGTATGTTTTTGTGGTCTCTTTTGCTTCTATGGGCATGGGGTATACTTCAGGAAGGGCCGTAGGCATGCACATCCTACGCTTTCGGTCTGCTCGCCAACCACTCCTTCAGCTTGTCCAGCGCCTTCCCCCGATGCGAGATTTTGTTCTTCGCGCTCTTCTCCATCTCGGCGTACGTCTTGCCCTCGTACTCGAAGCACGAGTCCCAGCCTGTGCATCGTCAAGTCAGCAACTGCTCGCTATATCTTGTCACACATTCTAAGAGCCATCCACTTACCAAATACCGTAGGCCCGCGGCTCGCAACCAGCTTCCCGTCCGTTCTCCCTTGGAAAAGAACAGGTTCGTGGCCCGGACCCTCGCAGTAGGCGAATGTGCAGACGGCTTGAGCAGATTTGTCGTCGAAGCCGTCGAGCATTTTGTGCAGTTGAAGGGGGCCGAGGGCAAGCATGAACCATTTGCTGTTTTTGGAAGGGTTAGATGGGGCAGTAGTGGCGGGCAGGATGGAGGCATGGAAGATGGGACGTACATGTATGGTCCTGGCAGGTCATTCATGGCTTTGAAGCAGAGACATGTGTCTTCGACCAGGACGGGGCCTTTGACCTGTTGTGTATGTTAGCTGCCATGTTATGTAAATATGGTGAAGACTGGGCGTGGATGGGCGACTTACGGCTTCTGCAGCTCTTCGGCACTTGTCAAAAGTCACTTCTTCTACCGTGCCTTGTATCTCGACGAGATCTACATTCTGGTTCCGGAGCTCGATGACACCCTCTAGGATGGCTTGAACCTGCGATTGATTAAAACACGCACTGGTAAGATTAAGTAGGCTAATCCGCAAGAGGAAAATGGCAAGGCCAGAGTAGAACGGCGAGAAAGCTGTGCATTTGCATGTTTCAAGTGCGTGTTCCGGCGACTGAATGCATGTGGCGTGATTTGCGGACGCCCCGACCTGGAGCGGCTGCAGCAGAGCCGCGAGCAGAGTCTCACAGACACCCCAGTCGTGGGCTGCAGGTCCCCCAGCACAGGGATTCCAGACGTTCTAGATGCCAGCTGAGGCCAGGGTGCGTTGTGGAGATTTGCTCTTTTCTCCTGCTGGAGTGCTGTTTTCGGCGCAAGCCGAATACGAGGATGGATGCGCACGTACCTCGGCGAGCTTATTCTTGTTGCCGGTGATGAAGTTGAGGTGGGAGGGGACGGGGGTGGATGTCATGATGGCGGTGGTGTTGAGGCTGTGGGGGTCTTTTGTTGGTTGGAGCTGGTTGGGGCTCGTGGTAGTGTTGTAAAGTGAGGGTGGGGGAGGTTAGAGCGAACGATGGAGGATTTCTTCAACGCTTGAGTCTTGTAGCAACGAAGGCGCTCTTTTGGACTTTCGTGGTGATTTTAAGCCAAATACCCGTCGACAATTGTGATTCTATACAGTCAAAGCAGTGCTTTGTTCCGCGATTTACTAATGGGATTGTTGATAAGCGGGCTGTGGGTGACTGTTCTCGCGGAATTATCAGCCTTGCATCTACATGCAGCGATGAGGGGTAAATTCCTTCGCACGATTGGGCAATTGGAGTCACTTCACCGTGTAGAGCTGAGGTTACAACCGCAAGCCGGCGACGCAGCAACCCCATAGCCTCCACGCTGCGCACATATCTCCCCTGCCAAAAATATAACCGTCTTATATCTCAAGCGAGTGCTAATCCTAGCGCTTGGCGGGAGCCTTACCATCTCAGGACTGCTTAACGAAGAACAAGCCATCTAGCGCGCTTTTCCGAATGCTACCGTGCCCTTTCCTTCAGCGCTGACACTCAAACTACATCGCCGTTTATCAACCCTTCGGTCGCTCGACCGCCAAACCGTTGCAGGGCTGCATCTCGCTAGCTGAGACTTTGTGCTCTAAAGTCATACGTCATTGGAGAACTGCAGCCATCTGACGCCGACGCCCGGGCCCCTAAGCTTGCTGTGACCGCCTCGCCAACGTCGTTGAGTGGACGAGGCTACGTTGCTGGACGTTTTCGACCGGTAGCTGAGATCGACGCGGCTCCAGCGCTGTAGGCTGTGCGCGGTTCCTGCATATCGGCGACGACGAGGATCATTCTTCTGCAACAGTGCGTTCACATCGCCTACCTTACCGCAAATATGGGCTTCTTCAAGGGGCTGTTTGTCGGCGTGTACGCGTCGAATGGCGCTATAAGAGCCGCCTTCCTACCGCTGCTATATCTACTGCTCAGTACTCCATTCATCTTAGTCTTCGCACGGTATTATCGAATCGATTCTCGCATTTCGGCTGTGTTGTTCAAGGACCGAAGTTTGACGGATACTTTGCTGCAAGGCTTTGTCGTGCTGGTTGCGTTTCTGCTGCCTACGAGGATTATCTCGGCGGGAGGTCTAAGTGCTGGTAAAGATGGCGGGAAGAGGCGGGTACAACAGGTGCCTTACTGGATCCCCGGGGTGCGGCATTGGGGGAATGTCGTCTTTGGTGGAGAGAGATGGTTGAGGGGGGTTAGGTATGTCAAGGAAGTTCTAGATGGGGAGAGAAATGCTAACCAGATATCAGAGAGTCATCCCTCACGCCACTTGTTGCGTATAATGCGGCCGGAGCGAAGCACAATCTTGTCTTTTCTCCGCAGCTCCTGGACCAACTTGTCAAAGAATCGGAGAGCCTAGATGAAGCCGAAATCACTAAATGGTCGGTCCTCCGGAACACATTCAACATGCCTGCCAACTCGCAACCTGGATACTACGAGCTTCAACCTGACATCTCCAAGACCCTCGAGAAGGAACTCTTCAAAGGCGCCAAGATGGAGCAGATACTGTCCTCCTCTTTGACCACTCTCACCGAAACCCTACCAGACCTTGTTACATTCAACACTTCGATGGTCGATCAGATGCAGTGGGAGCGAGTAGCAGGCATCGATTTGACCGAGGAAACAGTAGAAGCAGAATGCGACCTCTTCTCCATCCTCAACGAGTTTTTCTGCAACGCCATCATCCCGCCCATTACGGGGACTGTATTTCCGGAATCCTATTTACTACTTGCCTCCGATCTGGCGACTTTCAACCAGTTCTTTTACCCGCTCGCTCTCGGGCTGCCCCGGTTGTATCCGCTGCCTGGGCTCCCGGGTGCCATGTTGGCGAAGAAGAGGCTGCTGAAGAACTTTGAGAGGCTATTTAATGAGCTTACGAATCCGCCGCAGAAGAGAGTACCGGATGATGACGAGAGCTTGAGTGGAGAAGAGACGGATGCCGATACACCAACGCCGTTCACAGCCCTGAACGAGCTTTTCTCGAAGCACGATGTACCCGTCCAAGCACGTGCCGCTATTGCACTCCATCTCCTACACAGCATATACTCAGAAGTCGTACCTCTGGCATGCTGGACGATTTTACACATCCACCAGCTATCTGCCTCGGCCAAATCGGAGACGCTGATCGCGTCGATCCTGAAAGAGACCAAAACCTGGGCGGAAGCAGTTCAGCCACCGTCGATACACCCGTCCTTCCCAGCACCGCCCGAGATAAGATTCCTGGATAAGTCGAAAGCGGTTTCAGCGACCTCGTTCCCTCTCCTACGCTCCTGCATCAACGAATCCCGCCGCCTCTACAAATCCTCCGTTTCGACTCTCAAGCTCACTAAACCAATCACCCTCACCGAGTCCGAAAGCCTGCGCCCAGGCAACCCAGACCAATGGGAACTAAACGCCGGCTCATACGTCGACATCGGTGTCTCCCACGCGCTCATGAACACCTCAGCAGCCAACTTCCTCGCCCCCAACGTCTACCAACCAGACCGCTTCGTAAATACAGCCCCACCCTCTTCCGTAACCTCGCCATCTTCTCCCCGCGAAACCCTCACAACAGGCCTCCTCCTCGCTTTCGTCGCCGGAACCCTCCAGCTCTGGGACATTTCCGCTGCGCCCAAGAAAACCTTCCGCGACCAGATTAACGAAGTGTCGGCTGCGGCGGCGGGCGAGAAAGAGCCTGCCGCGAGTCGGGAGCCGGGCACGTGGGTTGTGCCGAAGGCTGAGGATGGTGGTGTAGTGAAGGTTCCGAAGGGAGATGTTAGGGTGAGGATTAGGCGCCGGGAGGGGCTTCCTGAGCGGAATGTCGTGCGCAAGGGGAGGAAGTAGGGTGTTCGTGAGCGAAGGGCGGAGTAGAGCGGGGTGGGAGAGCGTACGCAGGGTGGCATGGGACTGGGTGGACTGTAGGCGACGAAAAGGGTGGAAGAGGATTGCGGTTGCGCTTACCTTTGCGAGACTTAGTACTACAACGTAGCGCATCTTCATATCTCTAGAATAGAATATATCCTGTCAAGATTCTAATTCCTCCGCTGTTATCGCTTTGCAAAGTGACCTGCTGTTTGTTTGGATATATATTCACCTACTCTGTCTTTTCCAACAGTACACCTAGATCGACACCTCAAAACATCTTACTATTATATCATTCTCTTCTTTAGCATCGAACAAGTTCTAGATTGAAGAACAAGTACCAAAAAGCAAAGTGCGTACGCCATGGGAGACGCGTGGTCTGTGGGGGAAGCATATACTGCAAATTTTAGATTAACAGATTACACTAGGCGATGAAAATATCGTATAGAAGTACGTGAGCAGGATAGAGATAGTGATCACCTTTTGTTATTGTTGGAAAAGTAAAGTTGGTGATGCGAGAATTAATTCAATTTATTGAAGTGTAGTGTTAGCTTGCAAATATCACAGCAACATGGGACTAGATACAAAGAATTAAACATAACAAAAAAAGAAGGAGAAGCGAAGTGAAGTATAGCGCAGCCGAATACCAAACCTGTGCTTCTTTTACTTCAAGAAACAATGGTTGAAGAATATCTCGAGTTTCGCGATTCTAGACGTACACTAAGGCAGCGCTGTCAGGGCCCTCGCTATGGTGGGTCACCTAACGACAGATATATCCAGTAGTAGATCGCTATCTCTGCGGGGTAGCGATTCGTCTCATTAACAACGACACCCTACCCATGACCTCAAATTCGATCTCTACGTTGCCCATTTGTACCAACCTGTGACAGTATGTGACCCTTGGGCGTTGCAGCGTTGTCCTTTAACCTGCGTCTTAGTAGCTGCGCAATTGTTTAGCTGCTAGGGATCTATTATCTGTTTGTTCGTAACACGTCACTAGACCCGTAGAAACCAGTTCTATAGACCAGAAGCGATGAACCTTCAGCATGCTTTCTAGTGGACTAAATGCATTAGAAACTGTCGCTTCAAAAGAGCTAGTTTCATTCCATTTCCATCTTACGTTTGTCTTCTGCGCGCAAAGACTCGTTCCGTGCATATCTGAGGATGGTATTGGCATTTCCTCTCTATCTTCCCCTTTCCTCTTTCTCTCGTGATAGTTGAAGTGAACAGATTGATGTCTTCCCATGCTACGGCTACAAGATGCGTCGCGAAGGAAAGTGAGTACAGCGAACAACGAGAGCCTCGAAGCACTGGAAGATTCATTCTCGCCGCACCACGTTGCATATACGTTGGTCTAAATTTAAAATCTTACATCATGATTTTCTGTCAAGTGTACATGCGACGAGGCTTTTAAGAATTTTTTTTATCGCTCCGTGAAAGCATTTGAGCTCCTGTCTTGTGGGATGAAGATGTGTTCTGTCACGTTCGAATGGTACATTCCGTCCGAACTCTGGCACAGTTATGCCAGTAGCATTTTCTGGTTCCCTTGCACGCGCCCATAACAGCATGGCGTTCTGGGGAAATCGGCATGTCGCCGATATCGGCATGTATCCAACCGCGCCCTTCGTACATGCACGTGCGCAACGACCTAGGTATATATGTACTAACGCCCCTTCAACACAACAAACCCAAACTCATTCCTACCTCTCTGTTCTTTATTACCAGCGTGTCTCGTGAGACACCCTAAGAAATTGTTATCATGCCTCCAACGACTGCCTTTTCGCCCGCAAAGCCGATACCAGCCGCGGCCATTCCTCCCTCTCAGTTCCAGGTCTGAACGCCCCTCGCCGTCGATATCACCAAGGCCGCCTGGACGCCTCATTCGTCTTTCAAAAACGCCATGGGCTTATCAGCTACACAGCCAAGGTGCCGTTCATGGGATACAGTCTCGCATCCTTTGACAATCGCCTAAGCACTTTCCCCGCCTGCCAATGTTCCAAGCACGCCAAAACGTGATATCGATCACGCTTTGATAGATACGCTACCGACGCGATGTCTAAGGCAGCATCTAGATAGATATGCCACGCACGCGAGGTCCGAGGCAGCATCTAGAGAGAGACGGTACACAGAGTCTGGAGCACGGCGGTGCCGTTGGCGCCAATTGCCCAGTCGGAATAAGGTGCCGGCATTGCGTCTCGTCAGCCACGAGGCTCCTGAACGACTGCAATAGGAAGGTCGCCTCGGTCTTTCTTGGAACATTGGGGGAGATACGAACAGGATTGGGAGTGCGAGTTCGAGTTGGCTCGTCGCGCGCTGTGCATTTATCTGGCACTCCTCTGGGCGCAGTGATATATACCAGCCATGCGGTGTGAATGTCCTGTAGACCCTCGCATCTTCCAAGCATCTCACCTCTCAGTTCCCTAATCCCGAGTCTGAGCGACACCCAACTCATCCGGGGAGAGCTCGCCTGTCCCTCCTTATTCCCAATTCTTTTTCCATTTCCGCATCAAAGGCGATATGAACCTCAAGAGCATTTTCTTGTGGTTTGCGCCCGACGCCAAGAAGGGCGACGATGGACGCGATGTCTTTGGATCTCGTGCAACATTCGTGTTGTGCGCTATGGGCGGAGCCGTTGGTCTAGGAAACCTGCTACGCTTCCCCTCGGTCGTCTACAACAACTACGGACTGCAGTTTTTCATCCCCTACCTAATCGCCCTTTTCTTCATCGCCCTTCCCGTTCTAGTACTGGAAATCTCTATCGGTACAGCGTACCGCGGTGGCTGCGTTGTCGCATGGCACAGTGCCAACAAGCGTGCCAAAGGCATCGGCCTCGCCGTTGTCTTCAACGGCTACACTGTTGTCACTTATTACATCCCGCTTCTGGCCTGGGTTATGAAGTACTTCCGCCGATCGTTTCAGAGCCCTCTTCCCTGGAAAGGTCAGGACCTCAGCGAGTACTTCACCAATGAGATCATCGCCAACACCGCACCGTTAGCTTTGGGCAGCTTCAATCCGGATGGAAGCGTTGCGCAATACACCCAATACGCGGGAACGAGCATGCTTGGGGAGACGGCTGGCTGGGCCATTTTCACCTGGTTCGTTACGTGGCTTTGCATCTTCAAGGGTGTTGGGCTCACGGGGCGCGTCATCTACATCACAATGGGTCTGCCATTTGTCTTGATCATCATCTTGATTGGTCGGGGAACATCGCTCCCCAATGCAGGCGATGGCATCAAGCTCTACTTTGGGACCTGGCGCTCGGAGACTCTCCAAAGCCCGCAGATCTGGCAAGGGGCTTTTGGCCAGATCTTCTTCTCCATTGGCGTTGGCTTTGGGTATTTCACGTCGTGGGCTTCGTACTGCACTCAGCACTCCAATGCCGTACAAGACGCTCTCATCATCGGGATCAGCAACTCGTTGGTCGAAATCATCGCCGCTTTCGCCGTCTTTGGGGTCGTGGGATATTTGGGTCTGGATCCCTCCACGGGTGATCCTCTGGGCACTTTTGTCACCGGATTCATTACATATCCCGAGGCTCTTGCGCAAATGTGAGTCTGCAGATGCACTATGTTTGCAGCAAGGCATTTACTAAACTCAACATTTAGGCCCGGCTCCAACTTCTTCGCCGTCATCTTCTTCATCACGCTTTTCCTTCTAGGTCTGACATCCGCCTTCTCTCTACTAGAAGTCATGACGACCCTCATCTTGGACACAGACTGGGGAGTGAAGATCCCACGTTGGATCGTCACCTCCGTCGTCACAGTCGTCTCCGCGCTGATCTCCCTAATCTACTGCACCAATTTCGGCCTCCAGGCTTTGGACGCCGTCGACACCTACGTCAACGACATCGCCCTCTTCTTCGTCGTGTGGTGCGAATGCTTCGCGGCGACATCCATGTACCGCTGTCGCGATGTCGCCAGTCAGACGGGATGGCTCGGCTTTCTCTTCTACACCATCGGCTATGTGGTTGCCCAGGCCCTCGGCATTGGTATCTCTTACGCCACGAGGCCGGCTATTGGCGCACCCGTGGGCTTCGCCATCTTCATCATCGCCGTAGTTGGCGGTATTTTCTTGTCAAAGACCCCCCAGTTCCCTGCGCCCAGATTCTGGGGCCGCAGCGAATTCCTTAGCCGCTTCTGGTGGGTAGCATTCTACCCAGGACACCAACTGACGCGTGATCTCAACGTGTTCGTTGGAGTGGGGAAGAACTGGAGTCTTCCTCTCTTCTGGGCTCCCACCATGAAGGTATGCAATCACGCTTCACTTCTAGAACACTGGCTGACACGATGCAGTACATCTCCTGCCCCATCCTCGCCATTGTCCTCTCCTTTGCCTACCCCAAGTTCACAACGCTGCATATGTACGACCCAATCATGATCTACGGCTTCAGCATCGTGCATCTGGTACTGCCGATGGTCGTTTTGGGCCTTATTCTCCCTTCGTGGTTTAACTTCATTATTCCGGTGGAGAAGGCTCTCAAAGGGGATAAGGAAGTTGCACCAATGGTGACGTTGGATATGCCGGATACTGTTACTAGGGTTGTGAGTGAGGAGGATGGTGTTGTGGCTACGGGGCGCGAGATGGAGATGAAGAGGGATATGTGAGGTCGCGACAGCGTTGGTGAATGTTGGAGCCTTTTCTTTCGGTGAAGATATTTGGTGGGGGCTGCTTGCGATTACCGTAAAAACTCGTTCAATTGGCCAAACGCTAGTAGGGGGCGGGAACGATTTTCGGAAAGGTAGCCAATCACTAGCCCTGGATGCAATATGGGTCGGTCTATCTTGGCTCCTACTGTTTTCTCAACTCTCAACATCTCGAGCTCAGCGCAACTTGATTATATTGTAAGCTGTAGTAGGGTAACTGTAGACTAAACAGATTTTTTTTTGGATGAATATTACTCTGTGAGTTTGGATTAGGCTTATCGATAAGTTACCCCAGCTGAGCTGCAACCGAGCCGCCCCCTACTAGCGTTTGGCCAGTTGAACGAGTTTTTACGGTAGTGTTGGTGTGCTTGCGTGGATTGAATCAAAACTCGAAGATTGGGTTGAGCTGGCTTCTAGCACCGCAAACACTGAATTTCCCACGATCACAACGCCCCTTAGTCTCCACCACCAAAGATGCCACCGCTGCTGTGTCATCATCTTACTCAACTTTTCCTCGCGCGCGTCCTCTGCCAGATTCTATTGGAGTGCTGAAGTGCACATGTAAGTGATGTGAGGACTGAGTTCATTGCGCAGCTATAGAATTTGACCAGTACGTAACGTGTCGGATTTTAAAGAAAAGCTATATTACTCTTACTCTTACTTGGTGAATCTCCCTAAATTCCGTGCGCGAGCGTTGGCAGGAAGGAAGCATAGCTATAATTCGTGCGATGACGTGTTAGCCTTGGAGCCATGAATGTGACACTCGAGCGAACATTCACTTTAGATGACTGGACATACCTTTGTGGGTGGCTTTGCGGATGGCTTTGCGGATGGAGCAGGCAAGAACGGAGGCTGAAAGGATGGGCAAACTATAATATCATTGGCTGTGACCGCATGTGTTGTCCTATGTGCGTACATGTGCGCAGCGGATGCGCTACTCGCCGACGACCCGCCGCTGATCGTGGTTAGTAAGGTGGCCTCCAGGTTTAACATTTGGAAAGGCAGCGGTGTTCGTGTTGTTTGATTCATCGAGTCGCTCCCCATCTTGTTCCGCAAGATGCCACCCCTCAGACCAGTTGACATTGACGACGCCAACTTGAACTGTTATTACGCCGTTCAGCAGACATCATACGGACCCTACTATCGGCCCAAACAGACCAACGGAGATTTCCCAGTGGGTTTCTACGGCTCGGAAAGGTTAGCAAATCGTCTCATATTCAGCAAAAGCTAAATCCGAATGTAGGAATGTAGGGCGTGGACAGACCGGGACTACAGCAGTGGCTGCCCCTAATTCGAGTAATGCTGCTCGTCATAGTAGTCCGACCTGGTCACTCAAGGTAGTCTCGCAGTTTAGAATTGTGGCGCATACTATGGGACCGGTAACCCAGGGCGGAGCACTGAGTCAGAATCACTGGGTTATATACATGCTTCTTACGACGGGTTCTATTCAGCTTAATATGCAGCTCGTTGTGAAAGAGCATGCTCATATCGACTCGAACACGGCAGTACAGTGCTGGGACGTTCCTACATGTCAGAACGTTCGGGCTAGTGAGGTTCATAACCTTATCCTGAATAAAGGACGACAAAAGTACAACATGGCCGAGGGTGGAGTGGGATGCCGTTGGTGGAGTAATTTTTGCCCCACATGTCGTATCATTATTCCATAGGCATGTCACCATTGCTCTACCTATGAAACAGGGTGTCTTCTGTTGAAATATATATGATAAGAGCAGCTGCAAACCTAACGAAGCAAACACGCCGTCCTAAATCGTGATATCTGCTTATATAAGACAAGTTACCCAAGGCTTGGCGCGGGATTATAATTCCAGCTTGATGCGGCCTGAGCGCATCAGCCAACATGGAAATCCGGATTCCTGAGCCCAGCGATACTCTTCTGGTCCAAATGTGCGAGCGCGCACCGTTGATAGCTGGTTCGTCCTTCAGTAACCGAGTTGTTCGGCTTTCTGATACATTGGTTGCAAAATACGGCATGGGCGTTTGGGGCGAGGAGGCGAGGAATTAGGAGTTTGCTTACGCGCACATCGACAGATCAATACTGCACGTGCTAAGAGTTATACGCTATTTCGAAGATGTTTTAGAAGGTTCAAGAGTTGGGTATTTGATCATGGAGTACGTCTGCGGTACGCCTCTCGATGCTTTGGACATAGACCTTCACACCGTCAAGGCTGTTACAAGAGCTATAACCTATCTCTCTATGATACCAGTTCCGGAAAATCAGGGCCCTGGATCTATTGGGCAAGGTGTAGCTCGCGGTTATTTATGGCCGCCAGAAGGGGTTATCTTTAATGCCTTCGAAGAGATGTAGACATGGATGAATACCCGACTAGCCGTAATTAGCCAGGAACGACTCAACATGTCATCGTCCCCTCTTATTATGCGCCACATGGACCTGGTCCGGCGAAACATTATCCTTAAGCCAGACTCATCTATATGCTTTCTAGATTGGGCTTTTGCTGGATTCTACCCAGAGCTATTCGAAATACGGTATCTTCGAGACCTTCTCCCAGTGGACCCTGTGTGGACAGCGTCCCTGCTGAAGCACATGCATCAGCCTACGCCAGACGAGGAACAGATTCTACTACTGCTAGCTATCCCAGCAACAGTGAATGAGCGTTATTTGTACGCACTCTAAGCTCTTTATTATCTAATGCTAATAGATGCAGCTTCGACGATGCACCTCGTTAAGCTACTATCACTTTATCTCCCGAGGGGCGTCGTCATAAAGTCTTCAACAAGGCACGAAGCTTGATAAATCGTGCAGGAAGATTGCTCGGACTGTGTTTTAGACATGATAGAAGGATAGGCACATATAAGGATCTGGTGTTGCAGCATGGCACAGTTGTGGCTCTGCTGCCATGACTGCGTAGTATCGGTCGGAGTTTTGGGCCTTTGGTCATACGACAGAGTGGATGGGTCCGGACAAACGGTGCTTGGGCTACTACGAGACCATAAGTTCTCGCAAGACGAAAGAGCTACTACAGGTGGTTGAACCGCGATCGGTAGGTTCAAAACGAACCCCCCGATCACGTTCGGGCTCTAAGCGCTCTTGCTCCGACGTTCTGGTTTCTTCACCATAGTATAGTATGCGTAATTTTATATTTAAGAATATAATGTATAATTTACAGTATATAGATTGCAGGTAAGCAGTGGAACGAAATAGTTAGAACTAGCGTAGTTTCAACCGCATCAGTATCCCGAATACAGTCCTACGACAAATGGCGGAGCGAACGGGAAACACTAGTGACGTTGTACTATAGTCGTATGTATTAGATATGGTGGTGGATGGAGTTAATTTACGTGGTGGTAACACATGTGTGTTGACAATGACATGCAGTATGAGGACTTCAAACCTACTGCGCTCTAAGGCTCGTGAGGGTGAGATTAACATAGGCCTTGCTGTATTATACTTAGTTAGAGATAAAATCTGCCTGTGAGAGGTCTATCACATAGCTGAGCGATATCTGATGTTGACTGTACAGAATATGTAAATAAGCGACTTTCAACGTGCGCGAGAAATTGTTCTGCGTATATTTCCGAGACGGGAATGGCATACACAACTGAACGGTGGAATTCGTGTCTTAATTCTGTTTCAGTAACTGATGGGTCCGAAAGCCTCCCCACAATCGGTGCAAATTATCTACTTGAACTAACACTTCACTTCCACAATCCAAGAACAATATCACGAAGCCTCAACAAGTAGAAAAAAGGTCAGCCTCGTTTGCGCTGGCATATGCTCGTAGAATTAGGCTACAGGGTCGTGGTCTGCAAAGCTTACCTTGAGAAGTATTGCATCAAACGTGCGGGCTACGATGCCCAGCTTTCTACACTTGTGAAAACCGAGAAGCCATTTCCTCCGCGTACATGCGGCGATCGTGTCATCGCTGTTAGGGCTAGGCACACCGAGGCAAGTGGATGCGAGCTTGTTCGACGCTTTCGTGACGTGTGCGTAATGGCAGAGCTAGTCGGACTGGGGAAGATGCTGTGATTACATCGTTAAGCACGATGAGGATGAGGAAGCAAGTTTTAGTCATGGACATGCTGGGACGGATGGGCCGGAAGATACCATGGGAGTTAGACCATAAGCGCAACAAACATACAGGGCAGGGTCTACCCAAGTAGAATTGTGCTGCCCATGTTAATATCGGTCGCGAACTGTGCGTCAGCATGACCACGTATGGAATAGGCCCAGAGCAGTCGCACGAAGCAGTGCTGAATGTGGGAATCAAATGCCAATGTCATTGCCTAGCACCTTATCCCGCCGCCGCATGACCGCCGATATCAGTCGTTGTACCATGCACGCCGTCACTTCGCCGGGGACTCGATGAGAGTTATGTTTGACGTTTCATTTGTAAACATAACACCTTTTGATGCCCATATTCATGTCGAAGAAGTTGAAAAGACCCTAAGATACCCGCCTAATCAACCAGCGTTTACACGTCGGCCAAAACCGTCTCCTTGAATTCCCGCTCAACCTAGAACTTGTCAGCAACTGAGTATGGTGTAGTGCGAGGGTGATGCGTACCTTCTGGCCAGAGTCATCCGCGCTTGACTCGCCGTGAAGACCGAGGAGAGCGCCCAAGTCGAACTTGGGTGCCTTGAGGAGCTTGACCTTGCGCACGTGGATCTGAGACTCGTTAGCAGTGTTTCGACTCTAGCAATACAAGCCACATACGTTCTGGAGAGGGTAGATGCCCTGGGTAGCCTTCTCGATCTCGCGACCGATGACCTCCGGGATGAGCTTCTGCGTCAACTGAGCGAGCGAGCAGGCGCTGGCCTCACGAGCCATGATCTCAACCATCTTCTTGCGGATGGCCCTGATCTGCGACGACGCAGCGTAGGTGGTCTTCTTGATCTGGTTCGGTCGTCGCTTGGTGAAAGCGATGGCGAAGAGACGGAGGAGGTAGTCGTCTGTGGTCTTGACAACGACGTTGGCCTCGATGAGGGTTTGCCACTTGCGGACGAGCGAGCGGAGCTTGTCGGAGGTGAAGTCGAGGCCGTGGAAGTTGGTCAGGCAGTTCTTGCCCTGGACCTCGTCGACCCTTAGCTTGACCTTGCGGAACGCGTGGTCCTCATCCTTCTGGAGGTCGGCGAGCGAGACCTCGAATATCCGGCCCTTCAGCGAGTCGTTGGCGTTCTTGATACCGGAGGTGCGGTTGACGAGGGTCTTGCCGACACTGCAGGAGAAATATGCTTAGTATACAGTCCATTGAGGTGACTTGAGGGAGCGTCGCGGCGGGGTCCTTACTCTCTGATCTGGAAAGTTCCTGGGGCCTTGACGTTGTACCAGTCCTTCTTCGCGAAGGTATCGGTTCTCTTCTTGAGACCCTTCTTTCCCTTTGAAAGGCGCTTGTTCTTGCCGACAGCCATGATTGCGACGTGTGGATGTGAGCGTCGGGCTGTTCTGGTGGAGTTGTCGTTGACGAAGTGCACACTGAACCAGCGTAAAATTGCTAAGCGAGGGTGGGCGCTAGTGCGATTTTGACGGATCACGTGCGCCAAGCCTTTGCCGACATTCGACCGATCGGCGGCAAGCGTGACGTGCACACTGTTTAAGTCTCACTACCATTCCCTTCTACGGGCTCTACAATGTTTTGCGAGCGCAGTGCGCTTGTACACTCGAATTCGGGTATTTATTCAATCAGATATTGATCTACACCGGAATTCCCCGATCTTCTTTCCAGCAGTCCGACCCTCTTCTTTGTTCAACTCGGCGCCGTTCTCAAGAAGCACGATCATTATGACTCTAAAGTATTCTCAGAGGATTTGATTACTCTAATTGGCACGTATGATCGCAGACTATGGACCTTGAACGCTGGCTGCGAAGGCTTTTCCATTACTCCGGGAACGCCGAATCGTCCGATCGCCACACTTGCACCCGCCTTCCCTAGACCAACAACACTACTACCCAGTCTGCCTGGTCCTAATGCGGCGGCTGGGCTGGTGACACTGGACCATACAACGGGACCCCCACGCAGAGACTCCCACGACCCGGATTTGCTTCTTTGAGCACAAGCCCTGTTCGTCACCGCTTTCTCCGACTGTGGTCGTCTCGGCATCCCCCGGCGTGCGCTGACGCTCGACGGTTGCGCGTCATCGCTGCGTGGGTGGATTCTCTCGTGGCCGCCTCAGGTGCTATCTCTCAATAACAAACGTTGCCTCTAAAAAGAAGAAGAAGGAATGACTGGGTGATAGACTAGGTCGTTGATGAACCTCGTAACGGCTATGAGCAACTTTTGTATCTTTTTCCTTTCGATCGTCACTCGCTCGTGGATCCACTTTTCCAGTCATGTCTTTACGGCAGTATGCTCGCGATGCTGGTTCTCGTACAGATTCTGCGACTGACAGAACTTCTCGAAATCGGGAAAGCTGATGTACCCGTCTGCACAAAGTCAGCTTTTGTCACTATCGCCCGCGTCGCGCTATGAAGGTATTCGTACCTTGTTGCCTCTGCTGATGCACATAGCGAGCGCTCTCACTCCGCCATACGGCCGGTCGTTGTGAGCTGTAGACCGGACTTGATTGCATTCCGTCGGTCCTAGCGTCTGGAGTGCACATGGGGCTCGACGTGGGCGTCTCGCCTCTTGGTGTGGAAGGATGTGAGACGACTTTGGCGAGGAGGGCAGAGGCTTTCGTAGGACTTCCTGCTCCAGAGTCTCGCCGAGTGGCAATTGGTGCTGTGGAGAGACATGGCGAAGAGACGGTCGATGGCGTCAGAGGCGGCCGACGGCTGCCTGATCTCGATTGAGGTGCTTGCGTGGGTAGCGAATAGTAATATCTAGAGTTGTTCGCCATATTGATGATGTGTTGAGGGGTACCGTTTTCGAGCCTGCGAAATGGGAGTGCGGATGGGAGAGTCGGAATAGCAGGAAAGAAGCAAGTCGGAAGACGTAGTAGTAATAATATGGCCTGCGGGCCACGCCGAGACGCCATTCACCCCATACTACGAGCGTACAGAAACGCTTCTGCAAGGTCAGGGCCCCCCGGTCAGCGCTAGCTGTATCAGCAACCCAGGCCTGCCTCCACCTCTTGGACACCTCGACCCATGCTGCATGGGCGAATGCACGCCGCTGAAAAACGTGGACCGTTCAGAACAAGACGCAGGACGCGAGCGAAGCAGCCGGCTGTGCTGTCGTGCGTTCATACGTTCCTGGCCTCGTCACGCCCACCGACACACGACCACTGTACTTTATTGGCCTTTCTAGGCTGCGCTGTAGGCATGCGTTGGCCACCGAGTCTCTCCTGTTTAGTAGAGGCACCACCGCGCCACGAGGTGGGTTACGTAGTGGTCGCTCTGGAACGGGCACGCACTTGTTTCCAGCGGATATGCGCTGACGGTGGCTGTATTGGCGTCGCCCGCCCCTGATTGGCATCGCGGCATGGTCGCTCCGGGAGCGCGGGTTCCAACGCGGCGGGGTCAGTCATGCCACGGCCATCGAATCGGGACCGGGCGCCTTGAAGCAGAGTCAGAGCACCCGTCATAAATGCGTGTATTATGAAGACGAAGGTTTGAAGCTACGCGGAGGACAGACAAAGGGCAGGGCAGTCGATACGAGATCCTTTGTTGAAGCCTCATACCAATAACGGCGGGGCAGCGGCCCTTATCCGCTATCGATAGGACCGCCGTGTGGTGTGTGCGAGCTGATATGGGATGAATGCAACCGCCTCACCTTCAAAGGTTGCTTCAGCTCTCGGTCCTGCTCCGTGATCATACCGCGTCACATCTGCACGGAGCGAGCGGCAGGTACGATGACATGCCCTGTATGCGCGATCGAAGGAGCACAGCGAGAATAGCACAACCCTTCCACGTTCGCTGCATCCGACTCCAACAAGATCAATCTGGCCAACATGACGCACTTCTACCGGTACTTGTCCTCTCCTGCACGGCTTCGCTACGGGACGATTAGGCTACGGCCACGTACCCGTCGGCTGGCTGACGGCCTGGCCTCTCTCCGCGTCTCACCATCCCGTCAACCCGGCAGCAGGCCAAGCACCATAACATAATATCAAATACACCTTTGAATATACGGCAATACAGGGAAGCGTCTGCCAGCGTCTATACGGGAGCTGTCTCTAAGCAGAAGTCACGGCTCGGAACCCGGTTTACCCAAGGGATTCTGGAACTCGAAAGTGGATGCGAGGGCATGACGCGGGGCCGTTATGAGAGATGCAGCAGGACTCGGCCCTAGTGGGGCGGAACAAGTGTCCAGATTCGGTATTCTGCTCGACCAATTCCAGGGCGCATCTCGAAGCTGAACTCACATCATGTGTCGGTAGCGATTTTCCGTTGAGCTTCGAAGACAGTCTATCGTACAAAGCGTCTCACCAACGAAATTCTGAAATCCACCCCGATGCTGCGCTCGACCAGTCCTGCACTCCAGAGTTACACTCTAATCGCCAGCGGTACTTACGAGTCATGGTCAACGACATCCATCAATTTCGCCCCACGCACAACGCACAGATATACAACAACACAGCGCCAAAGCACTCGCACGCCCAACCCAACACGTGCTGCTGCCCAGTCCGTCTAGAAAGCACCTCTAGCGACCAAAACTAATGTACCTCGCTCCCACACCATGTACCTGTAGAGCGGTTAAGGTTATGCTGTGACACCGCCTTTTCCGTCCGTCACATCTCCCGCCAGCACACCCCGCCTCGTACCGCTCCGCATAACCCTTCACATCTCGGCAACGTCGCCGACAGTCTTTGTGCACAGTACTCCGCACACGCAGGCATCGCTATGCCCAACAAAACGTTGACAGACGCATGTGGTGCTGCCACAAAGCCCCTCATTCCCCCCTTCCCCTCACAATATAGATCGCGTGCCTCAGCAGTCCCAACAGCCCCGCAAGGCCAATCCTTACACAAGCATCCAGCGATCTATTCTAGACCTCGCAAATCTCCGCCGATCCCTCCCGAACAAAGGCATCATGCCCATGCCCATGCCCGCAAGCCTACACGCCTACACACCACTATCTGAAAAGTAGAAGCGTCGCTCCACCTTCGCCAACTCCGCTTGTAGCGCTGGTATATCCGCCGTTCACACATACCATACCCTCACGCGCACATGTTCTTGCAAATCCACCTATCTTTCTGCTAGACGCCTAGTCAATCGATCTTAGCCTCCGTTCCAAGAAGAAACGAACAAGGTCGTTCCTCGTTGCATCGTGATGTAGTGTGTAGGACTAGGCTGCTTGGTGTGCTTTATCCATCTACCGGTCGGGTATGCGTGGTAGCGGTCGAGCCCAAAGCGGGCCGCGCCGGTAGCTTACGGGCTTCCTGACGGGCGTCTTGGACTAAGGTGGCCCCTCGATGCGAAGGGGGTCATGCGACTACGGTGCGCGGGTAGGGCGGGAATTACGACTGCGAGTAATAGCTAGGGCGGAACTACAACTGCAAGTAATAGCTTAGTCGGAGAATATTGAAGAGTCACTCGCGCTGACTTTGCTTTTCATGTGAGAATGTGGGGGTGGATGATGTGTAGAAGATTTTCCGTTTACGGAAATGGGAGTGTATAGGAAACGGGTGGAAGGCGATGCCCCTTCTATCCGAGTAGGCCTCTGCTCCGGTGAACATAACTTGTCGTTGAACATGTCAGCCTTGCATGTCGACTAACGCAGGGTTGATAGACCCTGCCTCACCAGATTCTGCAGTTCATCCGTGGCGTACCACGATCTGTTGCGCAAGCCCAGTTGTACACGAATACTGCCGTACTCTGCAAGTTCCATCTAGACAATCCAAGCATCTAAGCACTTTGTCAGCAGCGCCTGCATGGTGTTGAGTTCCACTCGGGTCAAGATACCGCGGGCAACAGCACCTCACCAATAGCAGAAACACAGCACATCCCAATATATAATCTTCCAACATCTGCAACTTTATTCGTCTCTCGCAACAGCCTTATCAGCCACGAATATACGAAAGCGACGGTACAAGACCCCCACCTCGCGTTTCCGGCCGAGTCCAGAATCCCGACGCTGACACGTTCCGACTCTCCTACCACATCCGAAATCGCCTGCGTAACCGAGCCGTACCAGTATCTACGACGCGCAGTCATGCTTATATCCAAGGCCCAATTGCGTAACAGCCGAGCGGCAGATGACCTCCCGTCTAGGCCTCCACCGTTTATAACGCCATCGCTCAATGCTGTGATTGGGGTTAGCAATGCATACGGTTGGGGCAAATTAGAGATGCGAGTTGGTACACGTACATCGACGTCGTCCCAACCACGGCCTTTGACGTTTTCCAGCTCGCTCATGGACATGGTGTGACCTGTTGTGACTGCAGGGCGACATGTTAGCATACATTCAAGAAAACGAGGACGCGTCACTCCGCTCGGTTCGTCAAACGATGGGACGGTGGCAATAAGCGGGGGGCTTACAGTAACCGGCGTGAATCTTTGCGTCGATTTCAACTCGGCTGTCGGCCGGAATCATGTCTTCAGGGATCGGAACGCGCTCGTGGATGGGGATGCCTTGGTCGACGATTGCGTCGTGCTTCATGCTGCGCATCTGTGAGCCAATGTTTGCCTAGAAAAGGCGTGGGCGAGACTTACTTGGACATGCTGAGCATCCTATCAATCTTGGTGATACCAAGCCAATGAAGGATCTACACAACAGTCGCTGTCAGTAATTGGATCGACAGGTACCCGGTACGGGTTCGCTACAACAGCCGATCAGCCCACTAGGAAAAGATCAGAGACTCACGTCAGGCATCAATGCTTGGAACCGCATATCCTTGACTCCGGCGATGTTCTCTGTCCGCTTGAAGTATTCGCTCGCCCGGTCCTCTCCTCTCTTGCGCGCATTGTAAACGAGGTACTTTGTCACCTCTCCTAGCGCTCGTCCTTCCTTACGGAAATAGATGACAACACCGCTGCCGCCTTTCTGGGCTTCCTTGACGGCCTCTTCGACGCCGAAAATAAGGTATGGTCGGCAGGTGCAGATATCAGAGCCGAAGACGTCGCTGCCGTTGCATTCGTCGTGGACGCGGAGAGCGAGGCGGACGCTGGCGTCGGACATCTTTGCAGGGTCTCCGAAAATGTAGACTGTCAAGCCTCCGATCGGGGGCAGGAAGACCTTGATATCGTGACGGGTGATGAGTTCAGGATAGGAACCTCCAGTTTCTTCGAATAGCGTCCGACGAAGTGTGCCCTCGTCTGATATACACAATTAGCAAGCTGCATGATAGACAAGTTCAATAGCAAGACTGAATATAACTCACCGATACCGAACCGCTCAGCGATGCCAGGCAGATACCACACCGGCTCAACCGCGACCTTGGTCACTGCAAGCTCACCAGTATCGTTCACGCAGATCTTGCCATCGGGAACAAGACGTCCGTTCCGCACGCTGTTCTCAAGCTCAGGAAGTTTCATATGGGCTTTCGTAATGGCTATGGACGGTCTGATCTCCACATCATCCTTGTCCATGGTGTCCTTGTACAACCATGGAGAAAGATGGCCATATGGATCCATGGCAACAATCTTCTTTGGGTCCCACCATGTTGGGAAGGGGCCGATCTGGGCGGCGGGCTCAGTGTTGGTGAAGTCGGGCTTATGGGTGATGTCGAGGTTCTTGCTTGCTACGGCAAGCGCGTGGTAGATGGAGTAGGAACCTCCGTGCGCACCGATGGCTGATGCATGTTAGTGGGAGAGGACGACAACATAACCGGACAACGTACCGTTACGCCTACGAATGGTACCGGGATGCCTGGACACAACGACGGGACCTCGGACGGCAGGATCCTTATGTCCCCAGTCCATAGGCAGAGGGTCAACGCCGGCTTGGCCAGGATACGAGGTCAAGATGATCTTGGACGTCTTTGAGACGCTGGTTCGACGAGGGGGAGCATCATCAACATTGGACGGCGGCTGTTCATACTGCTTGCTAACGGACTCTACAGTCTGCACTGATTCAGCTTCCTTAGCCTCCTCTGCCTTGTCTGGAGCGCCATTGGAAGCTTCCTTTGCCGCTTCGTCCTTCAACTGCTTGATACCAGCCAGCATATTCACGCGACCGTTGATTGCGTCCACGGTGGAAGCAAGCTGTACATTCTCCCTCCGCAACGCTTTCATGCCGTCGAGGATCTGATTGAGCACAGCATCACTTGAGCTGTCGGTAGACATGGTGACCTTGGGACGCGTGCATGTACCAACAAAGAGATGTTTGGAAAGGATTGGAAATGGGAACTCTCGGATGTAACTTGCCGCAAGGCTGCAACAATGAACCGTGGGTTGCCGAGGGTGTAGACGTGGAACAGCTGATTAGCTTTGTGTAGAGCGTAGAAGTCGATACAAGAAGACGTGAGCGAGAGGGGTGGGAGAGGCTCTCGTATCTTGAGAAGTCTTAGAGAGGATCGAGGGGGAATGGGAAGAGGGGAGGGCAGAAGCGGCGGAGGTGGGATGGCTGATCGACCAGCACTCGGGAGCTCCAGCGCGTGCCGATGTGTGATTGGCCCGTCTTATCGCCGCTTTGGGCAGCTGCAGCTAGGGCGGTGAACCTTGGCGCTAGCCCTCCGGAGTTCCCCACCGTTATCCAAATGTTCATTCACGTCTCTGTCGCGTTGTTGTGCACACAATCGCACGAAGCCCACCCTTTACACGACACGTCTCCCGCCCCCTACCGCCTTTTACAAGACCAACCAACCGCACTGCGCATCTACCTAGCATCTCAAAAACCAAAATGGCAAGCGGCGCATCCCTCTGGGCGCATGCGCATGCTAACAGTGCATAGGGCAAGCGCAAGTCGGCCAGCAAGCCTCAAGGCCCCAAGAAGGTACGTCTCGGGTCGCAAAGCGGCGCGGAACTCGGCTGACAAGTTGTACAGAAGGAGAAGCTCCCTACGACCTTCCAGTGCCTTTTCTGCAACCACGAACATTCCGTCTCCGTCTCCATCGAAAAGAAATCGGGCGTCGGAAATCTGCAGTGCAAAGTGTGCGGCCAGACGTTCCAGACGAACATCAACTGTATGTGCGAAGCGCGGATGCGACTGGATACACAAGGCTGACACTCGATAGATCTCTCGGCACCCGTCGACGTCTATGCCGACTGGGTCGACGCATGCGATGCGGTAGCGAAGGAAGCAGCCGTCGGCGCAACGACAGAGAGGTCGGTCAACCGCTCTGGCGCGCTCCCCCGAACCGCAGAGGAGGACTTCATTGTGCAAGACGATCTGGACGCGGAGGGTGAATACGATGCGGAATAGAGGGTCGTGGATGAATGGGACGCTATCTGTACAACATGCGGGGTTTGGTCAGGAAAATATGGCTATGGGCATCGCAGCGGCGTTTTTGATATACCAAGGATTACCAAGTTCGGCGTTCGGCATGATATCTGGTCCACGGTTGGGGACATGGCAAATGGAAAAGGGTTGCTCGCAGGTCTGGTTTCCGGTGCTGCGTGATATCAATGCACTGAGTTGGGCTATTCATATCCACGGAATATACACCTCTTCGGACGAAGGCTGTAAATATACGCATTTGAAGGCCAACCTATGTACACTTCAAATCTCCCCCACTCCTTCATATGCGACCCCAGATCATCTTGGCCGAAGCCTGCCCTTACATAGTATAGAAGCGGTCGCCGAAGTCACCAAGGCCCGGTACAATGTAGCTGATGACATAATTAGCACGGACGTCAGGCGGGGTGGTAGGCAGACATACTTCTTTTCATCCAGTCCTTGATCGATAAAGGCCGTGACGACTCTCACTTTGGGGAAGCGGTCGGCAAAGTTCTTTGCGCCTTCTGGGCTTGCAATCAGGTTCAGGAAGAGTATGTGGTCCTCGGGTACGCCGCGCTCCGTGAGAACCTCAATTGCCATCAGAGCAGAGCCGCCTTAGCAATGTCAGTTTTCAGTCCCATACATGGAAGGTGATGACATACCTGTGGCCAGCATGGGGTCCAGCAACAGGACCCATCGATCGGCAATATCTTCCGGCAGCTTGTGGTAGAAGAGCTTCGGCTGCGACGTCTCCTCGTCACGCTGAATGAGAATCTTGCCAATTCGAACCGAGCGACAGCAGTCTCGTAGACCCTGCTCCATGGACTCGCCTGCGCGCATAATGGAGACACCGCAGATTTTGCCCTCGAAGCGGACACCAGCGTAGGTCCTCCCAACCGGAGTTGTTATCTCATGCCCCACTACGGGCAAGTGATTCAGCCCCTCCTCGACCAACAATCGAATGATGCGGTTGGAATAGAAAATGAAGTCAGCCCGTTCAGTCTTCTTGTCTCGGATCATCCTATGGTCTGGTCAATCACGGTGTGCTCGACAACTGGCATCAGTCCTTACGTTAGCAGCGCTATCAGCTGCGGCGTCTGGGGCAAGATGTGAACATTCTTGTGTGGGACCGGCTTGGAGACGGTGGCGGTAGGCTTCTGGGTAGCAGACCGGTATTCAGGTCCCACGCTCTGCGAAGGAGCCTTTGTCTGGGATTCTTCGCCCATCTTGCGTGTTGTGGAGGGTGACGTCTGAGCGAGCGGAGAAGAATAGGCGCAGAAGAGGGGAAGAACTGAACGCTCGGCGGGCCACCAGAAATCACCTAGTAATAGATATGGACATGAAGCACTCCTACCAGGAGAATTGAGAGGAGAAGAGCAAAGGCTGAGCTGCTAGAGACGTTCCCGTCGAGGCTCGTGACCATCGGCGGCTCCCGTGTACCGTCTGGCATGTGTGAGATTGACCGCTCGCTTGTTTGGGTCTAGCGCGCTTTTCTTTCAATGGACCCTGCTTGCGCCTCTTCACGTTCACCGGGCGGCTTCGTCACTGCACGCACCCGCCCGCATTGAGCCGGGTTCCACCCAAAACGAACAAACCCAAACAATCACCACGACGCCTTGGACGCGACTTGCCGAGTGTCGAGTACCCACCAGAGACATTTGAACGAGCATTCGCCATTCGCCATTCGCCATTCGCCATCGCCATTTGTCATTCGCAAACAATCCTGCGTACCACGATGCGCGTCTGAGGCCTGCGTTCGCAAACAGCGCAGCCGCCCAACATGGCCTCGCCAGTATCCGCGACATTCACCATGTCGGACCGCCGCAAAAAGGTCGTTACCTATGGGCGGTCTGCGCGCTTCACGGCACCGCAGAACCTCCAGGACGATGCGCCGTCGCCCGAGCGCCCGCGCAAGCACTCGAACACAACACATGGGACGGTCGAGAGGGGAGCGGCTCTGAAAAGTGGCAGTGCGCTCAACAGTGCTCGCACAGGTCGGCGCAAGGATCCAACGCCAGACGTCTTTGAGGTACCGTCCGACAACGAACCCACGCCCCGGCCCTCCGCTGCCCCCAAAAAGAAGATTCCGCCGGCGAAGGAAACAGCGGATGAATTCGATTTCCCAGGCTCAGAAGATGAGCGACCTCGGTCGAGTCGCAAGGTTGGGATAATCGCACAGCCGTTGCGCAGGACAAAACCAGTCCAACCGGAGGTGTACATACCTACGAAAAGAGTGCAAACAATTGGACAGACTGCAATACCACCCTCGAAAGATCTGGCACCCGTGCCAATACCACCTACGAGACAGCGTGCGAAGACTCCTCAAACGACACAGAAACCCGCGTGCGCTAAGTCCCAGACCGCAATCCGTACCTCTACGAAGCAAAGCACGAAGCCGAGTACGAAGCCGAGCACGAGATCACGAGCTACGACACCCGCTGCGCCTAGCATAGTCGCCCAGAAGATCATCAAAACTACGGCCAAGAAGGCGACGACTACAACGAAGGTGTCGAACCACTCTGATCTAGATGTCTTCGACGTTCCGTCCACAGATGAAGACGCGCCAGCGACAACACCTGTAAAACCTCGGGCTGCGCCGTTTTCGAGGACTAAGCTGGCATCCAACGCACCAACCATACACGCCCCCCCTTCACCCGCGCCCTCTATTGAGTCCGATGCCTCCAATGCATCTCACAAGCGCAAACGACGACTCTCTGCATCATCTTCTGCGACTGTGAAGCCGACACAGCCGCCAGAACAAAGAGGCGAAGGCCATGTGTCTCAGCGGAATAAGAAATACCAAAAGAAAGTAGACAGCACATCTCCTGGGCACGAACCCATCATGCTCTCGAAGTCAACGCTACAAGTTCCGATGAAACCAAGTGAACGAACAAATCAAAAGCCAAGGCGAACAAGACTACCAACCGACTCGGGCGCGGCGAAACCGAAGATCACGAAAGGCCAGTCGTCTCCAGCGACGTTACATACCATGCTTGCTGTGCGCTCTGTGTCCAAGCCGTCCTCCGTAACCAACATGCAGGGAGCACGTTCTGCAGAGGACGAGACCATGTATGAAATTCCAGAAGCTGCAACACCTTTAGCCCGAACCGCAAACCGATTCGTTCCAGGCTCGGTAACTCCACGACAGCAAGCATTGTTCAGCAATTTGCTAGATGACTCCTCCGACTCGACTACGTCAATGCCCAGCATATCGAGGCTGCGACTCACAGAACAACGGCCCGGGTCTGGCATCGCAGCATTGAGCAGGTCTTCCTCGGATGTACCCCAATCTGCTCAATCACGAAAGAGCAAGCTCATTGATATGCTCAAGCAAGCTGCGCCGAGCTCAGATGAGGACAGTGAAAGTGACGAGGAGACTGAGGAAGAAATCGATGCCGACGAGGTCCCGGCCGTACATGCTCCACCTGAGCCTACCGTCGACACCGAACCTGCGTCTCAGGCGGCATCGGACAAAATGGACCTTGACTTGGAAGCGGCGACGAACTCTCAGACTTCACAAGCAGCGGTCCATTTGAACAGCGGCGCTAGGATCACATATGCTAAACAAAGGTCCATGTTGGAGGAGAAGAATTTCGAAGACGAACTCATGTTAGCGATGGACATTGATGACGACTTGGGGCTGGAGGCTACGAATCGACATGGCTCTGTATCCGAAGACGGGGACGACTCGACGCAAGTCCGGGGGATTCATGAGCTCCGACGCCAAGGCCAGCAATATAGGTTTCAATCTGAGGCATCAGCTTCAATCGATGACATATCTGAAAAGGGCGGGCTAAACTCTTCGCAGCGAAGATCCGCTGTCATTGAGATTGCTACACGTATGGCAGACAAGAGCTATATCGGGCAATTACTGGAGTCATCACTGACAGCGTCGTTGCTTCGAAGCATTTCTCCATCGGGAGAGATCATCTTCGATTTTGCGGCTGCCGTGGCTGTCTTGTTTATCCTCCAGACTAGACCTGGATACGCTGTGCTTGACCAGATCTACCAGTCTGGCACTTTGGAGACGTTGAACAATCTCATGAGATCGAATTTCTCAAACCTCGACATCCATCGAATCGCAAAAGACCGGAAGACCAACATGTCTTTGAGCGCGAGAGATACTGTGGCAGAATTCCGAACCGTCATACTCAACGCCGTTTGGCCGGAGGAAAAGCCCGAGAAAGTCACCCCGCAGCTCGTGGCTATGAAGGTCCTTGAGCGCTTAGTGCTTGGCCTTCGAAAGGCCGGTAATACTGAAAGTGTGGTCGGCGAAGAAGTGGTCACCAGGGTCCTTGATGCCGCATCTCTTCCTAGTCAACATCTAAAAGCAGACAACGCGACGGCACAGGACCACCTGACACTAGCCACGACATTCTCTATCCTGGAGGCCCTCTCGATATCCCACAACAAGCAAGCCACGTGGTCGAATGACATTCTTGGCCGCCTCGCGAACATGATGCCCATCTTCTTCGAGACCAGCAGTGAATCGCCGGTCAGACTTGTCATCCGACTCTGCATGAATCTTACGAACAACAAACCCCAGGCTTGCCAGTTGTTCGCCTGGCCCACGTTCGTACTTCCGCTCCTGAGATCAATTATCGACAAGTTCAAGTTACTGGCAAGTGAGCTTGAAGAGGAGCGTAGGAACGAGGTTTTGGAGGATCTGATCTTGAGCCTAGGCGCTATGATCAATCTCGCAGAAAACAGTGATCAGGCCCGAGCAAGCGTTGTCAGGGACGGGGATGGGCCGATCGGTGAGCTGGTAGCGACGTTTCTGGCGGGATCGGCCCGCGCTGAGCAGGTATGTACATGTCCTTGCTTCGAGTAAATATATGCTAACTAGGTACAGGCCGATTCCATGGAAGAGTCGCAGTCTAGCGTCACGATCGGATACCTTACCGTCTTATTAGGCAATCTTTGCCTAAATACAGCCGTCCGAGCCACGGTCCAGCCCCGTCTTCCGGGCCGAAAACTCGACATGCTTGTCCAGAAGGTCAAGGAGTTTGTGCTCTACAACCAGAGAGTGGATCGTTTGACGGGCCAATTTGAAGGTGAGGAGGGCGAAGAGACGCTGAGGAACTTCACGGCACGGCTGATGCGGGTTGTGGAGGGTCTGGAAGGGATTGAAGAGTAGGTAGAGACTGGACTCGCTCTTGTTGTCGGAGGTTCAGGCGATCGTTTTCGGTTTCTCTCCGGCATGTTTTGCCTTTCTGGATAGCATATTGATTGGTGGGGTATGGACCACTTTTCCGGACACATCCAGGGTAGGCGTTTTTTAGTAGCACGATACCCTAGCATTTGGAGCAGCGAATACAGCTAGCTTTCTTGACGTATGTACGTCTCGGACCGTGTCGGTCGGTGATGTTTGTTTAGGCTCTTCTTGTCAGCCTATATGCCGTGTTGCTAGGGTTGGGTTGGGCATGCATATCTGGAGTGGAGGTGCACGGTGGACACCGGGTACCAGGCGTGCAACTGCCTTTCTGGGGTGCATCTGCATGCACATACCGTGTAGGTGTTTTGCCATGATGGCTAAAAGGTACGGCATTCTATTTGGAGCCGGAGCACCGTTGCGCACGGCTGTCTTCCCAAGATCTGGTTGCAGATGACGCACTTTGGGCTCTTTGGACGGGAAGCACCCTGCGAGGGGCAATTTGCGGACGGGCTTCTGGTGTCCTTCTGTGCAGCTTCTTTTCCCTCTAGGCTTCTCCCGGTTGGGCGCGGTGGGGCTCAGGGTCGTCGGTGATTTACATCGTGAGGAAAAGTTCTGGGGGGAGCACCGGTCTTTGACTTCCTCGGGCCATGGGGTGCCTGGTATCGAGCATGGTGGAGGAGCAGTGAACAGGTCGCGCGCTCTTGTTGGCATGCTAAACACACCGGATGGTTCGAGTCGGAGGGTTGCAGGCGGACGAGCTTCCGTGCCCAGATTCTTGTGTACAACCAGACATGTGAAGGTACTTTGATCGGGTAAAGTCGAGGCCAGGGATTCGTGCATGACGGCAGCAGGGGAGAAAAAAAAGTTGACCGTCACCGCCGGTGCTCTGGATGCGGCGAGCATTTCGCGGGCGCGCTGCGTCGTCGAGGCGGGGCTGGACGAGGGAAGGGGAATCGTGTGCCCCACCTTTCTGTACTGTACAGTACAGGCAGCGGGCGTCTGTAGGCCGTCGTTCGCCAGGCGGGCGAATCCCGAGCATTCAATTTACGTGATGTCAATTCAGCCAGAGGCGCGCGTCGAGAGGGCGCTCCCTCCCTCCCTCCGGTGTTTGTCTCCACCTAGGGGGGAAGGGAGGAGGCGGCTTGCGGCATAAGGAGGGCTCGTCTGTCTCTCGTCGTCGCACTGTTGCACTCACGCACTCGCTCTGTATCTGCGCTTCTCCGGACCAGCACCGAACGGCGCCACCAACGCGCGCAACCCGTCGACTGCTTACAGAAACAAAGTTTTGGACTACCGCATCGGGGAACCGGCCGTCCTGCCAGGCATCCAGTCCCCAGCTCCTGCCCCGAGACGGCGTCATTGCAAGTTGCGGTCTAGCGGGCAACGAAGCGGCAGACAAGGCATCAGCACCTCTCCCCTCGACGACCGACCAGCACCCCATCCTCAACACTGGCGCTCCGCTCCGCCACCGCGAGGACTTCCCACACGGCCAGCAGCAAGATGCCGGCCCCCAAGCAACGCAAGATTGCCATTGTCGGCAGCAGAGCTGTCGGTGCGTCGCCCGTCTTCCTTTCACATGCCGAGTCCTGCGACTGACGCCGCGTGCCAGGCAAATCCAGCATGACGGTGCAGTTCGTCGACGGCCACTTTGTCGAGAGCTACTACCCCACCATCGAGAACACCTTCAGCAAGGTCATCCGGTATAAGAACCAGGACTTTGCGACCGAGATCATCGATACCGCGGGCCAGGTACGCGTGTTTGAGACTTTATCCCCCCACCTGCGCATCACCCCACCCCACCCCGCGCCATGCACGCCTTGTTTGTCGAGCGCGCAGGGCTGTGTTTGCGCCTGGCCGTAGCAGACTGAGACTTTGATGGAGCGAGTCCGCTGACGATTTGACCTCCCTGCAGGATGAGTACAGCATTCTTAACTCGAAGCACTTCATCGGCATCCACGGCTATGTGATTGTCTACTCGGTCGCCAGCAAGCAGAGCTTCGAAATGGCACGCATCATCCGCGACAAGATCCTCAACCACCTCGTACGTATCCCCGAAAGGCTCTTTCGTGTGCCTCCCTCTTCGCTGCGTCCCGTGTACGAGTGCTGACCTGGTGTCCGGCTCAGGCCACCGAGAACGTCCCCCTCGTCATCGTAGGCAACAAGTCGGATCTCCGCCCCGAGCAGCGCCAAGTCACGGCCGACGACGGCCGCGCCCTCGCGAACGAATTCAAATGCGCCTGGACGGAAGCGAGCGCGCGATACGACGAGAACGTACAAAAGGCCTTTGAGCTCATGATCGGCGAGGTGGAGAAAGGTCAGAATCCGGGGGAACCGGCGGGCGACGGCAAGTCTTGTCTAGTCATGTAACAATGGCTAACAAGTGCTTTTCGCTGCTTAGCCGAGGCCCTCAAAGCGACGCAGAAGACGAAGAAGAAGAGGTTCCGGGGATGCGTCGTGTCGTGAGAGGAGGGCGTTCGTGTCGCTGAGGTGCGGGGTCTGTTGTTCTTTGGGCGGGTTAGACGGCTATAGATGGTTGGCTGGCTTCAAGTATTCTTATCGCTAGGGGGAGTAATGGTGTATGCTGGGTGGGGTAATGGGCGTTCTTTTGAGTATTGTCATGGCTACTCGTGGGTTTGGCATGGCATCCTCCTGCTCTATGGCTAGTCGTGCTTCATAGATGGCGTTGGATCATATTAACGAATACGGTTCTTGTTATCGTCATGGGTGTGCACTGATCCGATGCCGATATTCCCTTATCCAGCATTATCTGCAAAGCTCGTTCAGATCGATCTGAGCACATGGTGTCCTACGCCACACCCTTTCCTTCAACATGTTTACGCCGCATCTTGCACGCCTCACGCATAAGCAACGAAATCACCGAAGTGCGGCGCCGTCCCATCATCGTGCACGCACAAGTACTCTACTCCATACCAACGAACGTCCATATCGCGCGTCTGTGTACCCACCGCGTCGCCGCTCGATTAGGAAGCTCTGAAGCTATGACGGAGAATTGGCAGTCTTCGACGCCCTGCACGTGGGCGGCGCGATTTCTTGCCCAGCTCGGCATGTTCAGCGCATGGGCGTGAGGCTCTTCGGGGCGCTTTGGGCCGAGCTTTTGTTTGCCTTTTCCTTGGGGTGGGGTGGCCTTTGCGGTGATTTGTTGCTCGTGCGCGAGGCTGGCTTGCTTGGGGTGTGCGATGGCTTTTGCATGTACGGTCGTGGGGGCCTAATGTTGGACGGTTCGTGCTGTGAGGCCTTTGGTATAGCTGGATAGAGGGATGGTGGAATAAGGAAGTGGAGGGGAGGGGAGGGGAGGGGAGGGGAGGGCGAGGAGGGGTTGGGCTGACGCCACGGCCATGCAGTACTTCTTTGCCAATGAACGAGGCAGTATCACTCATCCTACAAGACGTATCGTAATAGTAAGACAGCGCGGGGTCTGGTATAGCCATTACATTCACCCACCCTTGAGCGCACCGCCACACCTCCGCCGCCACACCTGCCCCGCCATTCGCTAGCGCGGTCCCTGACTCAGGTCATGGCCACCTTATGTGAGTCCTCATCGCGCCCAAATTTCGAGTTCGATATTACGATCTTGTGAGCGGGAGACACCATGTTGGACGTGTAAGTTGGCGCCCAATTCTTCCCTTTCGACATACTGGAGTCCAGTGAGGCTCGGAGGAGAAAGCAGAACCAAATGCTAATGGAGGGGCACACAGCCAGGACTTCATCGCCGAGCGCGGCGGCAACCCCGAGAAGATTCGCGAGTCTCAGCGGAAACGAAATGCAAATGTCGAGATTGTCGACGAGATCATAGCTGACTGGGAGGATCACCGCAAGAGTATGGCACCCCGGGCGCACGCAGCGATGCCGCACACGACCCCGACACGCGCATTCGGAGGGGGCAGCACACAGGAAGCGGACATTGGCTGACGGGTGAACAGCACAGTACGCGGCGACGCAGATCGGCTCGACCATCAATGGCCTCCAGAAGCAAGTTGGACAGAAAAAGAAGGCCAAGGAGAGCGCAGACGACCTGATCGCCGAGATGGCGAAACTCAAGGAAGAGAAGAAGGCCAAGGAGGACGAGGCGGCGGACAAACACGTCAAGCTGAACCGCAAGGTCAAGACGATTGGCAACTACGTCCACGCCGATGTGCCCCTGTCCTCGACTGAAGACGATAACAAGATATTAAAGACGTGGGCACCTGAATCTGGCGTCAAGGCGGAATTCTTGAAGGACGGCATTCCGCACCACGGTGTGCTTACGCGCCTCAATGGATATGACCCAGAGCGTGGAACCAAGATTGTGGGACACAGAGGGTATTGCTTGACGGGATACGGCCTGTTCTTGAACATGGCCCTGATCAACTATGGGCTGGAGTTTTTGTTCAACAAGGGATTTACGCCGAACCAGCCGCCGTTCTTCATGCTGAAGGACCAGATGGCCAAGACGGCGCAACTAAGCGACTTCGACGAGGAGCTGTACAAGGTCACGGAGAGCAAGGACCACCCACAGACGGACAAGTACTTGGTACACGACCTCGCTCCTCACCACGCGCGCGATCTCTACTAACGCATTCGCAGATCGCCACCTCAGAACAGCCCATCTCCGCCCTCCACTCGGAAGAGTGGCTCGGCACCGCAGACCTCCCCATCAAGTACGCCGGCTACTCGACCAACTTCCGCAAGGAAGCCGGGTCGCACGGCAAAGACGCATGGGGCATCTTCCGGATCCATCAGTTCGAGAAGGTCGAGCAGTTCCTCATCACGCACCCGGAGAAGTCGTGGGAGGCGTTTGAGGAGATGCTGGCCAATTCGGAGGAGTTCTACCAGAGCTTGGGACTGCCGTATCAGGTTATTTCCATCGTCAGTGGAGCGCTGAGTACGTTGTTTGCGGTGAAGCTGTGGGGAGTCTGTGCTAATGTATTGGACAGACAACGCGGCGGCCATGAAGCGCGACCTCGAGGCCTGGTTCCCCGTCACCGGCGGCGGCGAGTACAAAGAGCTCGTCTCCATCTCCAACTGCACCGACTACCAAACGCGCGAGCTCGAAATCCGCTTCGGTAAGCCCTCGCTCCACGCCTCTCCCTTCCCCCACTCTTTCTCCCCACTAGACAAAGCGACTAACACCCCCGCAGGCGTCAAGAAGCAAACCGCCACCCGCAAAGACTACGTCCACGCCCTCAACGGCACCCTCTGCGCCACCGAACGCACGCTTTGCTGTCTGCTCGAGAACTTCCAGACTCCTGAAGGCTTCAACGTGCCCAAGGTGCTGCAGAAGTATATCCCCGGACAGCCCGAGTTCTTGCCGTTTGTCAAGGAGTGGCGGCCGTCGAAGGAGGAGAAGGTTCTTCCCGAGAGGACGAAGTGAGGGGTTAGAGAGACGGATGTCAAGGCTGTGTTACTGGGAGAGAAATGTGTGGCTTTGTAGAGGCTACAATTAGGATCAAAGTATGTTGCACCTTACGACCATTGCCTGAGTTCGTGTAAGCGATACACAATCGTGATCACCTTTTACGCGACTGTACGCAATATAGTTCCATGTTCTGTTTCTGCCTGGCCATACGTGCGAGTGGACGCTTTACCAGACTTGGCAGTCCCACGGTTTGGACATGCACAAGTCAAAGTTAACTATGCGAAATACGGTGGAAGGGAAGCAGGTGGCCGGGATACCGCTGAGACGCAACAACCGAGCAAACATGCTCAGCGTATCAATAGTAAAACCAATCTATAGGCCAACGAGGACGCGACACAGACCCCGCGTAGATGGCAGCGTCGATGCAAAAGTGCGTATCCAACTCCCGGTCCAGCCAATGCCCCAACCCAAGCAACAACACCATGCAATGCATTCATGCGCTTCGTCAATAGATCCCCAACTTCCCCCAATTTTCCCTCACCCATTTTTATTCTTCGGCAGCAAACTCTGAATCTTCTTCACCAAATCCTCCACCTTGAACGGTTTACTGATGACCGCATCCATACCCGCCTCCTTCATACTATTCGTCTGCGCCTCCCTCACATTCGCACTCACGCCTAGTATAGGCGAACGCCCCGCTTTGCCTTCCTCTTGCAGCTTGCGGATTTCGATAGTAGCAGTGTTTCCGTCTTTGACAGGCATTTCTTGGTCCATGAGGATGCAGTCGAAGTAGTTCCGTGCACCAGCTTTGTCGGGCGAACGGGCGCCGCGCTCGACGACCGCGTCGACGGCTTCTTGGCCGTTATTTGCTACGAAGACCTAGAATGTGTCAGAGCAATCCACTGTATGTAGGTCCAGATGTTGGTAGTTGTGTGGACTCACCTCGAACCCTCGCGATTGCAGTTGCCGCCGGAGCACCTTCTGGTTGATGAGGTTGTCTTCCACGAAAAGCAAAGTATCCCGTGTATCCGAGCTATCGTTAGATTGACTTTTTGTTATATTATCGGCTTCCGACTTTTGTCTTTTCGTTTCACCCGCCTTGAGATTGGGACCTTCGTCCTTGATTTTCTCCGCGAACGGATCCCCTTTTTCACTGATCGTGTTCGAGATAGCTTCCGTTTCGCGATAGCGGTCATCGCCGTAAGCCTGAGGCCGAGCCTCTGGTCTCAATTCGGTCGGTGGGTTCAAGAGGCAGTCTTCCATTCCAAGGTCTGATTTGACGCCGTCATGGCTAGTCAGCGTCACAGGCACCGGCCGCCGTTGCTCGTTCGGTCTTTCCTTTATGTCTTGAAGATTGGAATTCGCCCGGCTATAGGAAGGCCGAGCAGGCGTGTCGCTTCGTGGTGGATTCGAGCTTTCTGAGGTGCTGCGAGTGCCAAAGGGGGGTCGTCCTCCTTCGGCGGCTGCGGTTGCCCTTCGAACCCGGAAGAACCAGCCAAAGGTGGAGCCTTCGTGCTTTTTGCTGGCCACGCCAATGTCTCCCCCATGTAGTTGGCACACTAGATCATGGTGAGCACAACCCGTTTTGATGTGAGATTCAGCCTTACGTTTACGCGATATGAAAAGACCCAGGCCGGAACCGCCGTAGTTTTCTTGCGTCTTCGGTGTCGCTTGTCTAGAATCAAGGTCAGGGGACGTAAGCGCAACGCTGGAGGCTCAATGTAACGCACCTAAAGCGCTCAAATAGTTTGACCTGGTCGTCTCTACCAATACCGATACCGGTGTCCTTGACTGCAACCATAAGGTATAGCGGGTCTCCGGTTCCCCAATCGGTACTGGTCGTGGAGTCGATATGGAACGATTCCTTGATAGCAACATCAGCAACGTTGACTTCTGCGTCGGGTTGGTCTTCAGTGTCGTCCCCCACCTTGTCCTGGCCGAAGAAAATGACATTCGGCGGATAGGAAGTAGGTCGCTCGTAAGAAGCGCCCATTGATACGGTGATGTTTCTTTCCCCGTTCTTTTTCGCTGTGAATTTGATCGCGTTTGTTATTAAATTGACAAGTACTAGATGGGTCAGCGGGTCCATCAGCGTGTGGTGAGAAGAAGTTACCCTGCTTCATTCTGTTAAGATCTGCAATGACGTAGTCAATTTCCAGACTGTCGAAAGAATGATCCATGGCGTAGTGGAACTGAATGCCTTTCGCCTTAAACTCGGAATGGAAGACTTTGAGGGCGCGGGAGAATTCCCATTTGGGTCGCACCTCTGCTTTGGGTTAGATGCTGTCTGTAGGAAGCACAAAGCTGTCTCACCTCTGGGGACTAGGGAAAGCATCATGGAGTCAAGCTTAGAGAAGGAGAGGATGTCGTCGACCAGCGTGTTCTGATGCGATACACAGAGCAATATGGTGTCGGCTGCATCTAGAATGTCAGAGATCTGGTCTTTGGCGTCGGGATACGTAGTACCCAACTCCTGGGCCACCTCCTTCACCTCTTCAGCCAGATGCAGAACAGCACTCAGTGGATTGCGAATCTCATGCGACACCATGTCGATGAATCTCTCCTGCTGCTCCTTCCGCTCCTGTGCCTCGGTGGCTGCCTTTTCTTGTGTGATCTCGGCTTGCTTGATGGAGGTGATGTCGACGACGGCACAGATGAAACCGGCTTCGGGTTCGTCACTAAGGGGCCTGAAGAGGAACATTCTCCACTCGCCGTCTTCTCCCTTGGGGTCGGCTGCGCAGCGGAACTCGATGCGGAGCTCGTCTCGGTCACGGAAGGCCTGTCTATAGGCTGTCATGACGCGGTCGTAGTCTTCTGGATGAATGCTCTCCGGCCACGCGCGAAATTCGTTCTGGCCCTTGTTCGTGGTGAGCTTGAAAAAGCCATCGTTTACGAACACGGCCTCGGCGTCCCTGTCGAGAATGGCCAGTCCGTTGGGTAGTAGCTCGGCAAATTTGGAGAACAGTTGCGTTGACTGTGTATCGGCGGCCGTCTTCCGAGCCAGTGTCTTGCTGTTGCCCTGGCTTTCATAGTCGGTGGTTTTGTGGGCGGGGTGCTTCGAGGCGAGCTCGTGCAGGCCAGACAGCGGCAGGTACTTTTCTGTGGGCACGCTCTCCAGAAGCTGGGCGAGGACGCCCTGGCGCTTTCCGTGCTCATCGAGTATGGTACTGAGGGTGATTTGGGCGTCTTCGCCGTATTCAGGGGTGTGCTCTAGAAAGAATGTGCATGCTGGAGGCCATTAGACAGCGGTTTCGCAGGGCGGATCGCATGGGGCCAGCTTACCTACCTTGCACGTACGTCCCCTGAGCGCGGCCCTCAGCGCGCCGAGTGCTTCGATTGAGTACGTGTCAACGGCGGCCTTGCCTTGGCCGTCGAGGTCGCCGCGCGCCTTGCCCCAGGCTAGGTTGTGCACGATGGAGAAGCCGCTGCCCCAGAAGATGGCGGCGCAGTGCGGGATGGGCAGTATGCATGTGTTGACGAGGCATGTAAGGGCGACGGGCCACGAATCGCGAGGCCCCAGTCGAGTTTGAGACCTGACGTTTGTGAGCGACAGCGTGTGTGTGGAAGGCGAGGGGCCGCACCAGTCCTCTCGGTCCAATTTTTCAGCATTCAGATCATAGATGGGGAGGCCCGTGGCGGTCAGCTGGTCGAGATTCTCCATGGCGCCAGGGTGAGCGCTGGGGAGGTGCGGTTGCTTGCGCGCAGTCTGCGACGGCAAAGTCGCATGTGGCAGCAAAGGCTGGTCGCGATCGTGGCCGTGGTGGTGGTCGTGGATGGCTACGTCATAGTTGTTCGTCTTGTCTAAGACCCGTTGTGCCTGGCAGCGTATGTTCCTAGGGTAGCCTTAGAGGATGTGGACGAGAACGATACGAGAAACAACCAGAAGCAGCAATGTGCACGCCCATCCGACGTTCTAGGCGCAAGAAAGAGCGCTGGGGCGGTGCGGTGACGTCCGCATCCGCTGTGCTGCTGGCGTGATAAATGAGACCTAGGCGAGGGCACCAGGGAGCCCCCCCACGCAGCCCGGTGCTCCTCCAAGTACTTGCACAGTACGCACTGAGTACAGCAGTACCGGCACCCGTCGCACGCTTGGACAGACGCTGCTGCGCATCGCGGAGGGAACAAGTCAAACAAATCAAAACAGAAAGCGGAATCCCATCCCCCAAGGAGAGAGAATCCGCTTGCCCGGGCACTGCCGCCCGGCGTTAGCGGCGTTAGCGGATCGGCGCTGTCAGTCACCACTCTCTCCGCTTGTCGTGATGCTCCTCCCCATCCACTGTCCACCCCGCCAGCCTCCACTCCCTCTCCCAAGCCCGGTTGCAATCCATTCCAGCCAGCCGTGCGATGGTCTCGTCCGCACTCATGGATCTCGCCCCGGAGCTGCTCGAGCTCATCCTGTCCTACCTCGAGCCGCATGACCTCGTCAGCTTTGCCCGGACATGCCATCGTGCAAACGAATACATACGCCCCGACAACCAGATGCTGTGGAAGGCGGCATTTCTCCACGTCTTTGATCATCCAAAACGCGCCTGGGCTTCGTGGACCCCAACAGCTCGCGCCGCCAACCGCCGACGCGAGGCAGAGTGGGACTGGTTCCGAGAACTTCGACGTCGTTGTGTTGCATTCCACGCAGTCTGTCAGGCCAATGCAGTCGCTCAGACCGACATCAAGGATGTCGTCACGGCACTTCTCGATGTGAACCAAACTGCATCGCTCCTGTTTGTCGCCGGACAGAGTAGCCCGGAGTCTCTGAACCTCCGCTTCCTGGACCAGCTCCAGCAGCAGGCGCCGGACTTTGATCGGTTCGTGCACGACTACCAACACGGAATCGATTCCATGTCGCTTCCTCTGGAATCCAAAGCCGAGCACGATCGACCGATAACGCGGTCTATGCTTGGAAGACGTGTTGATGTCCCTGTCTGGGCTAGCCGCTTCCACGTAAGCTTTCAACATGTGCAATTACGAAAAAAAAACACTTATTGAAATCCATCACAGATCATATATGGGCCAACGAATCGCGAAGAGGAGTCTGTTCGGTCCAAGGCTGCTGCAAGGGCGCTGGTGTACGATTGGAGCAACACTGGAGAGGCTGCGGAATACGGTCCACTCAACAATGACACCTCAGGTACCGTCAATTGGCTGGTTTTGGAAGCTATAAGCTCCCTGATGCATCGAATATTGAACACTGCACTGAAGGCTTACCGCCTGCGCCATTCAGGATTCGCAACCCATATGCCCCGCGCTTTGCCACGCAACCTCGCTGTCCAAGATGACTGGGCCGGCGTTACTGGCGAATGGCTGGGAACGTACGCGTTCCTTGACTACAGGGCTCTAGTGCACTACAACTTCGCTCACAACCAAGAGTATCCGCTGGACCTGGGTAACTACGAGGAGGCATGCGGCGACCTCATGCACTTGCTATTGACAATCGACGACTCTGAAGAGATACAGCAGGATGAAAGACTCCAGACAAAGCTTCCGTACTGCAAAGATCTTCCGACTCTTTTTTTCGGGGGCACCTCCGGCAGCCCGGCGACCGGCCGACCCTCGATTGGAGTAAGAGGTTCAGCTTGTCTTGTACCTGGCGGACGGGAAGTTCGCTGGCGCTTCATTATCAGGTTAGTCACTTCACCATTACTTCTTAGATGAAGCATTGAGACATGTGTAGGTATGCTGGTGCAGACCAATGGCAGTTAGAAGGCGTCCAACCGGGTGGCATAAGGTCCGGGCCCATCTACGGTCTATGGACACATGTTGAACACGACGAAAATGGTCCCACGGGACCATTTTACTATTGCCCGCTCGCACTTTGCGACCGTGGCGAGCTCGATGTGCTGGGATTATCGTTTTGATACCACATCTTGGTAAATACTGCCGGCTCCATCTTCATCCGTCACACCCTGACACCGTGCCATCGCTTTGAGATGACGAGACATTGAGAGATCGCAGTTCTTCACGTATCAAACCACAACCCCTCCTTTACTTCTCAACCTCCCACCATACTTCCAAAGGATGAAAGGTGCCGGAACCCCGAGAGCCATGGCTATCGCGGCTAGAATCGTGTTGCCGATGCCATAACCGAGCGAAGTGTACAGGGCTGGTGCAAATATAGGAAATGCAAACGCAAAGATGTTTCTCGGAAGCATGGAAGCTGCACCAGCCGATGCTGTGTGATCTGGGAAAGCGTCCACGATGTATGCTTGCGTCGCTGAGACACCCACAATGTATCCACAGCCGAAGATCGCGATACCTGATCTTATCAGCATCACATCCTAATCCACACAAAGCCTTAAGCAGGCGGACCAACCTATGTCTGGCACGATCCAATGGAGACGCTTCTCCGCAGCCCAACCGTACCACACAAGTCCCATCGGTACGAGAATCGCGCCTGGCACTAGCATCGGTACTCGATATTCTGCTCTGGTCTCGCCGGCATTCTTCTTTTTGAGCCGGGCCCAGATCACATCTGTCGCCCAGCCTCCGACCTGCAAAGCGACCATATAACCAGTCACGATTGCGAGGTAATGCAGTCCGCTCGCTGTAGGAGACTGCTTGTATCGCTCGGTCCATAAAGTGGAGAAGGTTGAAAGCGCAATGTATAGAAGACCGAATTGCAAGCCCATCATAAGACTACACAGCTGTATCGCAGGCTGGGTATACAGCATCACCACAGGCCGAACGAGAGCTACCTTGAGCCGATCGACCAGTATTGGGGCGTCAGCTTCGTGTTCAGCCCGGTACGGCTCTCCAGTCGACTCGCGTAATCGACCAGCCTTTTTAGCCAACAAAGTTTGACGATGCGTTTCGGGGAGGAAGATGATGAAGAGGAGGATGATGATGCCATTGAAGATGGACATGATGTAGAACAGCCATCTCCAATCGACGTTTTGCACCATGACGCCGCCCACGATTGGACCAATCGCGGGACCGAGTAGTGGTAGGAACCCTCGTATAGCCATAGATTTACCTCGTTCTTCGGCGGCCCAGATATCGCTGACGATTGGGCCGGATACCTGCTACCTGTCAATCTTATGCATACGAAGCGGAGTACAACTCTTACTGCGAATTCCGCACTCGCTCCAAGTCCTGACATCAATCTGCCCGTGATCATCACACCTCGATTCTTCGATATGCCACACAATGTGTTCCAGAGGATGTACCACGCGCCCCCGGCAATCCAGATTGGTCTGCGACCCCACACTTCGGAGCAAGGCGCAAGAAACATGGGACCGAAAGCGAATGCCAGGATGTAGATGGACAGCGCCATCGATGCCTCCGCCTCAGAGATTTGCAGGTCTACGCTCATGGCCGTTAGAGCGGGAGCAAGCATGGCGCCAGACATGAGTGTGACAAGCCCTCCAAGACTGGTCAGCAGCGTGGTGAACCATTTCCGGGTTGGGGACCAGTTGTATGGGTTCTCGGGGTCGGAGTCGCCATCCCAACAGACCTAAGCAATCAGTCGTTGAATATACATAGTGACTTATGCGAGAAACTGACTCACGATGATTGCGTCAACTGGGCAAGAGGAGATTCCTGTCACCACGTCTCCCTTCTCGAGCTGGGCATCACCCGTTGCTGCGGCGGACATATTCCGGGAAGGACTGTCGACCACCTTTGTAACTACAGGCGCAAACCGCCTTCTCCTAAGCTTATTTATTCATTCTTGTAGCACGCATGTATCCAGGCACACACATTTTGTTGCGCAGTAGTCAACATGCATTTCTCCGAGCCGAAAGGAGCACCTGCATGGCGTTTTACCATTCTCCGCAAGGCGGTCATGGAGGTAAAAACTACGATTGGAGTGCCGACACCGCCCGCATCTCATCAATCTATCTGATAAGCTGTACTCCTCAGACAATATGCTGTTATAGGTCATCTCCCAGCGCTTCGGACATATCTTGACTATATCCGAGCCATGCCTTCCTCTTTCAGCTAGCGACTGACGATATCTCCGAGCTTCCACGTGTAACTGTCAGCAATCAGAACAGACGCTCTTCTTCTTGTACTCAGAGCTCGCAGATTTTGCCCGGACATATATTATCTTCGCCCGATTACTTCATCCTCGGTCTTAGCAAATTTTACCATGGAAGAAACACCCGATGCGAGACGGCGAAAACGGAAACAACGGGCAGTCCTCTCATGCAACGATTGCCGCCGTCGAAAGCTCAAATGTGACAGAGAGCTACCGTGCAATCGGTGCATTCATGGTGGCGTGGCTGAGAGGTGTGCGTACGGCAAGGACGGACACTCTATTGACAAAGATGCTCTACCGCGGGTGCGAAAGCCCTCGCATCGGCCTGCGCAACCTATTAGCGTCACAACGACATTGTCGCGTGACAACCCGATCGAGCAAGAGAGCTACTCGATAAATACGTCTTCCGAGCATACCGCAACCGATCGGTTAACGGAATGGGAGCAACGGTTGTCGTCTCTGGAAGCTTCGCTGTCGTCTTTGCAGCACAAGTCTGAACGTCCTAAACCTAATGGTCAATCAGAGCATGTGCCAGTACACGAGACATCGGGCACTTCGACCGTTTTATGGAAAGGTCGAGATTATCGCACTTTCTATTATGGGCCTACGAATCCCATGATCGTAATTACGCATGTTGGTGTCACTTCCCTTGGTGAGCATGCTCCAAATTAATGACCATAGTTTCCGGACCTCCGCCCTTTCATGAAGCGAGTATTTGTCGGCTCAACTCTTCAAAGACTCAGACAGGACTCGAAAGTGCAGGAAGACCGGGCTCGAATGTCGAAGAATCCAAAACAAATTCTTCATGTCCCTAGCTTGCGAACCCTCTTACCGGATCGGGCCACGGTCGACAAGGTCGTCGGCACATACTTCGCGACTTTTGAGAAGACCTATCGCATCCTTCATGTGCCAACATTCCTGTCCTTATATCAAACCTACTGGGATGCACCGGTGCCTCCAAATTCAGACTTCGATGCCATAATACTGGCTATCATGGCGTGCACGTTGTGTATATCCACGCACGAAACCACTCGATATGGATCTGAAGGTTCAACGTTTCGCAGTCAAGCCATCGTTTGGCTCCAAGCCTGCGAGGCGTGGCTAAGATGCCAGAGTAACAAGCACAGGAGTCTGGCGACGCTGCAAGTACGTTGCCTACGTCTTTTAGCGCTTTCAACCACATGTTACAAGACAAAAGAGTACTACCAGGAAGTGCAACAGCACATGACTTTGATGAGGTCATATGGGATGCACAGAGATCCCAGCATTTTAGGTGCGCGCTGCTCGATATTCGAAGGTGAGATGCGAAGAAGACTTTGGGCAACGACAATGGAGCTGGAGCTGCAGGCTTCCATTGACAAAGGTACGTACCGAAAACCGGAGAGATTCATACCCTTATTAAATCGTTGCTGACGGCTGTAGGTACACCATCTATCCTCTCTAGCCTCGAGTACGATTGCGCGCCGCCTCGCAACATCATGGACTTCGAGATTTACGTCGAGATGGAGCAGCTTCCAGAATCTCAGCCTACTGCGTTGTTTTCGGATGTAACCTTCCTTTACTGCGCCTCGCAGAGCATCTCACTTCGGGTGAGATTGTGCGCCGTCGCGAACTCTCTTCGGAATAGTGCCACCTTTCAGGATACATTGCAAGATGAACAAAGCGTTCAAGATGCGCTCGCGCGGTTACCAAAGTGGAAAGAGTCCCATACACTACTACAGTGGACTCTCCTCGATCTGCAACTTCGACAGTTCTTGATCATCATGCATACTCAGCGCGCGCTGAATGGCCAGCTTGGAGCCAACCCTGAGTATCGATACTCCCTGTTAACGGCTCTAGAAGCATCGGCTACCTTGTTAGAAAGACACGTCGAACTCATGGACACGGATAGCTTCGTCCTCTGCTGCATCCGATCGGACTACCTCCGCGCAGCACTGCTAATCTGCCATATTGCTTACCACACAAGTCTCACGTCTGGTGAGCTTACCGCAATGCTTCCTATTCTAGTACTGCTGATGCTAACCCGCCCCAGACGTGCTCGTCACCCGCGTCGCGAGAACAGTATTCGAAGAAACAATGGAAAAGGCGTTCCGTCTACTAGAACAGCGTTCTTTACGACCTGGTCGCGGCAACCATCAGTATTGGTATCTCAGCGCTGCTTGCAGCCTCGCTGCCATACAATTTGAACCCGAGCGCGCGCAGGCGCTGGAGAAACAGGCGACTGACCGCGTGTGCAAGTTGCTCTATAAAATGCTCTCTCTGCAAGTTGATGATGGAGAGGTGAATGTGGTGCAGGAGGTAAGTCTCCACACCGCCCATTGGGCTTGCGTATCAAAGCTGACTGTCAATAGGTTGTCATTGGAGATGGCTTTTTATCTGCGCCGACTCTTGCTCAAAGACCGTTCGAAACCGAAACGGAATCTTTCCCACTTGCTAATGACCCATCGGTCGACCAACAGCCGCTTCCCGCATTTGAGATCCTGGATGATGGCGCAGCGTCTGCATGGATGCTGGACGACTTCTGGTTCATGGATGGGCTGCCTTCTTTAGAGTTCAGCTGAAAAGTTCGATCTCCTCCAACAATGGCTAGCTTTTGGCGTCGTGGGACGCGTTTCGATCCTTTTGCACAGCAGCTGGACAAATGCATGCCATGCGACGATCTTCCTCCTGTGATTGTTTTCGGAGATATACGATTATGCGATTCTCAGCCTCTCGGCGTTCATCGCACTACGAAGGCCGCGCAACCTCAAACGTCCGACACGCACTACACGCCTATTACCGAATCTAAATGATCGGAGATTATTTTGAAACGATTAGTTCGATGGCCTGACGGAGAATTGTTCGTCGCGGGACCGCTTAGGGTGTGGCGCAGGCTCCCGGACTCAACTGTGCGGGCTGCTGACAGGGCCTTGCTCGGTGCTGACGCGGGGTCCGATGCTAGTACCACTAACACTTCAGAGCACTGCGTCACTGAAGGATGGTTTCAAGAATGATTATGGCGGAGTTGGGGGGTTGGAGATGGAGAATATAAGCTGTGCGGATACGCCTTGTTCGTATGGTCACTTTTTCAACACCTTTTTCATCGCATCCATTGCACGTTTGATACGTCTTCGTTTCTCTTCGTCACATTCCTTCATTCAGATTCTCAACAGCCAATATGCTCGTACAAACCCTCTTCATCGCTGCTGCGCTCTCGGCGACCGGCCTCGCCATTGACATCGATGAGAACGAGGTTCCATACCAGTGCCGCGATGTCTGCTCCAGCATCGTCACGCTGACCAAGGACTGCGATGTAGCAAACTGTACGTCACTTTCAGCCATTTCACGTCCGGCATCGCTAACGTAATTCTAGACGGCGCAAACGACGACGCCAATGAGCTCGCATGCATCTGCAACGCTGAAAACTCGAAGACGCAGATTCCGCTCTGCGAAGCCTGCGTCACGCAACATGACGATGATGGCCCGGATAACGGTATGTTCTCCCCTTGGCCCATCTTATTTCATATTACACTAGCTTATGCACACACACAGACGTCAACGAACTCGTCCGCAAATGCGGCTTCGACTACGCAACATACGACACGGCCGCGCCTCCACCCGCTTACAACACGGCCATGCCTCCACCCATCTCCACCACCGCACCGGGCTACGGTGCCCCAGCCTCACCGCTCAAGCCGTCAACCTCCGCGCCTGCTGCAGGCTACGGGACCAGTGCTCCTGCAGCTCCCGCCCCCGCCCCGGGCTACGGCGCCACCTCCTCGGTTGCTCCTCCCCCCGCGCCATCGGCTGGCTACGGAACGGGCTCGGCTGCTCCTTCGCCTCCTCCTGCTGTGCCTACGGGTGGCTATGGAAGTGGAAATGGAACGAGTGGAAACGGAACGATGACGACGACGACCTCGGCTGGTGCACCACCTGCGCCGCCGTATGGCGAGCCGAGTGTGTCTGCGTCGCCGAGCGGCCCGCCTGCGGAGCAGACGGGTAACGTGGGCGCTGTCAATGCTGTGGGTGTGGGCATGTTGGGCGTGGGTGTTTTGGGGTGGATGGTCGGGATGATGTAAGAGATTCTTTTGGGATGACTATTATAGAGCAATGGCGGCGGCTTTTCTTTTAGACGGAAATTTGCGTGCATTTGGGATTTAGACGGATATCTGCATCGCAATGGGCGTTTACGGGGCCTCGAGGCTTAGAGGTGTACCGTGGGTTGGGAATACAAGGCTGGAACCTACTGTTACGCTCGCTATATACCTTCAAATGCATACTTTACCAACTTTGTTCATACGAATTGCCTTGTACAAAGGATGTTTGAGTTGATGAACTGATCAACATAAATTAGGGAAGAAACACTCTGCGAAACGAAGTTGGCTACACATCAGCCTCGTCTGCTACAACATCAAATAAAGCTCCATGAGTATTTTGGAGACATCTCAATAGGAAAGCCAAAGTCCGACTCGATCGTTACATATTGTACGAAAGTAGTTAAGTATCTGCGGGACATCGCCACTAACTAGATTAGGCAATATCGGTCCATATCTCGGACATCGATGTTCCACGCCCGAGCCATCGGACATGGTGTATCATCCTCACGGCTAGCATAAGATAACCGCCGGCTCCGAATACCGCTAAGAATGACATGTCTTGGTATTTCGTCAAAAAGGCTTGTCTTTCCTACTCTTAGCAGCGACGAGTGTACAGCCTGCAAGATCTTATGCAGGTTTGCGCGGAGGCATGCACGGATTTGGAAGAACGACACTCAGAATGAGTCATGCCACGCCTGTGTGATCGCATCATGGCACGATATAAGAAGCGGTGGTTGTCTAAATCAATTCATCCCGAACATCATTGATTAAAACATAAACACACCTACTAACGAAAAGACAATGTCCACCCGCACCCCCGATGTCGTCCTAGCCGACCAGTTCGTAATAACAACCCACCCCAAGCCCCCGCCAAATCTCGACCCAGCAAACAACCCGCTCCCTACCGGCCTCAACGTCCTCATCGTCGGCGCCGCCCGCGGCATCGGCGCTGGAATCGCTTCCGCTTACGCCCACGCCGGCGCGGCTACTCTGATCCTCACGACGCGCGCCTCCTCTCTGAACAAACTGGCCGAGGTCGAAGCAACCGTCAAGCAAATCAATCCGACAATCCGAGTCATATGCGCACAGGTCGACATAGCGAGTAATGCCAGCGTCGTGGGATTGCTGGAGAAAGTGCGAAACGAAGTCTCCCGTCTGGACATCCTCATCCTCAACTCAGGCTACTCCGGCCCCGTCATCACCAAAATCACCGAAGGCTCACCCCGCGACTTCCAGGACGTTTTCGACGTGAACGTCCAAGGCACTTACCTCATCGCGCACCATTTCATACCACTGCTCATCGAGAGCGAGGGCGCGAAGACATTTCTAGTCGTGGGCAGTTTCGCGGCGTGCATTGTGCGCGGACATATTGCCAATACAGCATATTGCGTGAGTAAGTTTGCGCAGGTGCGGTTGGTGGAGATGTTGGCGGAGCAGTTTGGAGGGGACGAGGATGGTGGGTTGGTGGTTGTGGGGGTGCATCCCGGCGCGGTGTTGACGGAGATGGCGGATTTGACTACGCCGGATAGTTTTCGGAAATGTGAGTTTGCTTCCGGGCGGCTTCTTGAGCGGTATTGTGACGTTGAGGCTGACTTGAAAACAGTTTTGACGGATGATGTGGGACTTTGCGGCGCGTTCTTGGTGTGGCTTTCGAGGGAGAGGAGGACGTGGTTGAACGGGAGGTTGTTGAGTGCGAAGTGGGATGTTGATGAGTTGGTGGAGAAGAGGGGACGGATTGAGGACGAGGATTTGTTGAAGTTTGGGTATAGAGTTGGTACGCCGTCTGCGTCTTAGAGAATTCGAGTCTGAGAATAAACGAGACTGTCGCTACTCGTCTCCATGATGCATCCGAGGAGCTGGAGAAAACGTTTCGACCTCATTTTTCAGAAAGGAATTGGAGATAATGGAGCAAAATTGAGCCCGACTCCAGATGCTGCGTCAGAGCCAAGAGTAGGCGATGACAGCATCCGCGCCGCGAGCTCTTCTTCGTCCCTTTTCTGCTGCAATGCCTGTTCTTCCCTTCGTGATATCTCTTCCTTGATCATGCCGGCAATTTTTTCGTTCTCCTCACAGTGGTCTAAAGCCGTCTTACCCGAATGTGCTTGCAGGTCCAGATTTGTCCTAGGATCTCGGAGGAAAATATCCACCACTTCCTCGTGTTCTTTACTGACCGCCGCCATCAGGGGTGTCATTCCGCAATGGTTCTGCGAGTTGATTTCTACGTCTGATAGACTTAACAAATAGGCAACTCCTTCGACGAAGTCTTTGTGCGCTGCATGGAAAAGTGGAGTACGACCCATGCAATCTCTCTCGTCCACATCAATATTCGGATAACGACTAAGCAGCTTCAAGATCTCGATACTTCGTCCGCCGAATATGCCACCAAACAATTCCTGGTACACTGAGATTGTCCGGTATGCTCCGTGGTCCAAAAGAAATTTGACCAGATCTATTGCACTGTTAAATGCGCCATTGCAAATTGAGAACCCCAATGCTGACTCGTTGCTCTGACTTAGATCGAAAATTCCACTCTCGACTAGATAAACAATGGTGTCGGTATGGTGGTGTTCAAGAGCGTAATCCAACGGCGAAAAACCCCTTTTGTCCACTAGAACACCGTTATCGCCCTGCACGCGCAGAAGCTCAGAGCAGATTTGAGTTAATCCTTCAGAAGCTGCGTAATGAAGCGGTAGACTTCCAGTGATGGTTCGGATCCACGGAGATGCACCTAGCTTCAACAACTCTTGGACGACCCAAACCCGACGTTTCTGGCAGGCCACATGCAACGCAGTTCTACCCAGTATGTCTTGGCGGTTGATATTATGCATGAAATCAGGAAGCCCGTCAATCCCGTCGGCCTGAAGTAGGGCTTTTACTGGTAGCGAATCACAGTGATCTTCATTATCCAAGACATATAGCAGCGGCGTCCGTCCCAGGCAGTCTTTTGGATCTGACGAAAGCGTCAGATAGCGAATGAAGTATTCGTGCACTCCAAAATCCTTCGGTAGGAATGATGCGTATCCGCGCGTTGCATCTGGCAACAAGTTCCACAGATACAAATCTTTCAGGATTACGCTTGCCTTGGAGTGAAATCTAGCGGAAAGATCGATGACTTCGCCAACTAGGTCTTTGATGGATCTGGTGCAGTTGCAATCCAAAATGGACCAATTACTGTCTTTCCAATAGTGTTCTCCTTGCCGTACGGCGGCTAGGAGTTGACCGGCAAAATTGTCCGTCCCATATTTTCTGCCCATTGCTGAATCCTTCTCTTGTTCGAGTTGGCAACCTGGGCAGTGATCGACCCCGATAGGAGTGCCGAGACGTGTCGATTGCATAACCATTTCCGCAAGAACCGTCGCGACATGTGCGTTTTGGTGCCTCGACGTCAATTCCTCAACACCATGAAGAACAAGCTCGTCAAGTGTAGCACAGAATTTCTCGAATTTGATGAAGTCGGTATCAGAACCGATCAGGTCACATAGCTCCTCATGGTAAATATCGAAAGGTTCCTCCATTGTTACCTTGAGTCTCTGTAGACATTCCAGCGCGCCTATCATAATCGTTCGATAACACAAGAGGAAAGGCCTGGTAGTGTCAGGCTGATTAAGTAAAGTGTTTATAAGTGACACTCACCAGTCTTCGAGGGCAAGACCAAGGACTTTGGGAGGGAGGACGTCTTCAGCAGGCAGTTGAGCAGCAGTCACTTCTGTTCGTCTCGACTTGCGTGGTGCACGTTTGCCTTCCGAGCATGGAAGATCTCTCTCGATGCAGCGCTGGCACTTCTGCTCTGGTCCTCGTTCAACAGGTAGGCACTGAGCAGTCATCAACACCGCACACGACGAGAGTATACGCCGCATACCTTTTGCTTGTCCCTTCGACAGTCATCGCATTTAACCATATCCAGCCGACGTCTCTTCCGTCCAGATTCGTCACTCATTGTTGCGACACATTGCGTCGCGCCCACGTTGGGGTTTGAATTCCAAGTAGGCCAGTCTGTTGCACGGGGATTGAATGGGACAGGATTTGTTGGGTGACCGCTGTAGTTCGAGTGCGATAGTGCGGATGAGACATGCGCAGTTGCTGTGAAGGAACGAGCTGAGGCCGAGCCTAGCGGTGCGGGAAGCAAGGGTTTCGGGTTCATTGTGACGACCGTGAATTACAATAAGAAGACCCAAGAGCGTCGCGTGTTAAAGATATACTCGTCCGGTGGGGCATGGACCACATCAGCGGCGCTCTGAATGCGACGAGTGCGCAGGTGCGCGATAGGCTGTTTATATATCGGTTAGTTGAGGCGCAGCTTTCCACTGCATAAGGGATGCATTTGGGCTGCAGAAGTGCGGAGGAGCGTGATTGGTATGGGATTTGACACCCAATGAAGTTCGTTCCATCTGCTTCAGCTCTTTCTACTGTAGGCCAAGCCATCCGAATCTTCGCGAGCACGTTACAGACATGGAACAAGACGGTTTTTGGTGAGCACTAAATCAGTTCACAACGTTAAGCTCGAAGTTGACTGCATCCGCAACCACACTCTTCCGAAGTAACCTCTTACGCGGGACGGAGTGCCGTTCAGTTGGTGCAAGTGCCGACCATCCGATCAAGCTCCAAACGTCATCCCCTCAAGCTTCGTTTGGCAAAAGCTTTTCCATACTACTCGCGGCCGCGCTCAAAAGGTCAAGTCTTACCGGCTATCAACATACATATAGCTTTAAAGTCCCCCGTCATAATGTTACTCACTCGCACAATCTCACCAAGATGGCCACCCTTCAACTCGCCTCATGGGCCACGAATCTCACCTACGCAACCCTAACACCCAGCGTCCTCAGCGCAGCAAACAAATCCCTCTACAACTGGGCCGGCTGTGCCATCGGCGGTTTTGCGTCGCAACCCGCGCCCCGGATTGCCCTGCATGCTATGTCGAGCTTCTCCGGGCCCTCAACGTCATCTATCTTCGGCGCCAATGGCTCCATAGCAGATGCCTTTGTTGACGCACAGCTCGCCGCGCTGGTTAATGGGATCGCGAGCCATGTCGATGATTACGACGATACGCATCTCGACACAATAATACATCCAGCGGGGCCAGTGGCAAGCGCGCTGTTTCCGATTGCCGAAGCATATGGCCCCGTCAGAGGTGAAGACTTTGTGACAGCGTTCGTGGCGGGGGTCGAAGCGGAGTGTAAACTTGGGCTCTCGGTCTCGCCTGAGCACTACGATGTAGGCTGGCACATCACCTCAACCACCGGCTCCATCGGCGCCGCCGTAGCCGTATCAAAGCTCCTTAGCCTCAACACAACCCTCATGCAACAAGCCATCGGCATAGCCGCCACGCAAGTCGTCGGCATGCAGGAGTTCTTCGGCTCCGATACGAAGAGCTTCCACATAGGACGCGCGGCGCAAGGCGGCATGATGGCCGCCTTGCTCGCGCGCGGTGGGTATACGAGTTCACTGCAAGGCCTCGAGGCCAAGTATGGATGGTTACATGTGGTCAGCACGCGAGAGAATGCCACTGCGTATTTCGATCAGTTGGGAAAGGAGTGGGAAATTGAGAAGAATACGTTTAAGCCGTTTGCATGTGGGATCGTTATGCATCCGACGATTGATGGGGCGATTCAGTTGCGCGATGAGATGGTTAAGAAGGGACTATCGGGAGACGACATCGAGAGTGTTGAGTTACGCGTCAACCCAGAGGTTCTGGTCCTCACCGGGAAAACGAATCCACAGACGGGGCTCGAGGGGAAATTCTCCATCTTCCACGCTACCGCCATCGGGCTTCTCTACGGCGAAGCATCACCGTCGCAATTCACCAATGAGGTGGTAAAGAACAGCACTGTCGTCGACCTGCGTAAGAAGGTCAATGTGACGGAGGACGAATCCGTGTCTAGGGCTGCTGCATTTGTGATTGTAGCTTTTGCTAATGGCACAACGCTGGAGAAACACATCGACCATGCGAAGGGGAGTCTAGAGAACCCGCTAACAGATGCAGAGTTGGAGAACAAGTTCGTGGAGCAGGTGGCGCTGGCGATTGGAGAGGGGAGGGCCACGAGAGCGTTTGAGGCGTTTTCCGGGATCGCAGGTATGGCGGATGTAGCGGGCATTAGTGGTATATTTTGAATTGCGAATGGACATTGAAGAGTTGTACCTCTACGCGGCACAGTCCTAGGTGATGAGACTGACGCGGAATTGAACTGGTCTGCACTAAACGACTCTATAAACAAAGTCTCCTTCCATCTGAATATATCTACGGGTATGCACTGCCGTGACCCTAAGATCATTTTCGACCTTATGTAGTACAATGCCAATCACTGATAGATCTGCCCCTGCACACTTTAAGCTTCAGCACTCGCTGATTGGCGATCTGGTTCAAACACGGGAACATGCTTTTCTTGAACACACAGTCGGATTTGCTACGATCGCATTTCAGTGCTAGAGTTGTTGCCTTGGAAAGGCTGTGCACTAGTGGAGTCTCGTATACCCTACGGTGAAGTTGAGACATTCATTCTAGTTGATCACGAATACCAACACAAATATTGAACCGAGATTTTCGTGATTCTGATCCAATTTCATCGTTCGTTACGAAGTGCAGGGAAAATACTTGCACATGTGTGCGTAAGAGACTTGCTCCACCAAATAAACAGTTCTCTTCTCGCAACAAGTCTGCAGCCAAATCACGTAGCCAGAAGAACTCCATGTATGAATATGGTAATCTGTTTCAACAAGCGGCAGCTTGCCTAAAGTAAGCGGGTCTACTGCCTTCTCAACTTGCGCACTGGGGCCTAAATTCGGGCTTACATTCCGACCAGCCGCAGTCATCTCCGGATTACTTAGCCTCAGAACTTCATTAGGGAAGTCCGCCCCAACGGATCATTCTTTTTTCCGTTAGGCGTCCAACTAGTCATCAAGTTTCTTAGTAGAGCGGATGTCTTGCGCTATCAAATCAAGTACTAAACTGTCCGGAATTGTGGCGTTGTAGTGTAGTACAAAGTGATCATTGGCGGCCCCCAATCAAGTAAGATCGCGCCGAGGTGCTCCAGTTCGCAAGGAAGCTGTGAAATACCGCATTAAATACATCGACCCTGTCATGCAGAGGTGAATAAAAAGTGAACCACACTCTCCTACATTTCCTATCGGCATAAACTCCTGAGTAGGTCGAATGCAGTCCAAGAACTGATCCCAGTGAATACTTCGAGAAGCGCAATAGCCCCTTGACCTCAATCCTTGTAAAGCCCTTCGTGGAGAACGCCTATGATGCTAATAGATATGCACCTACTTCGTATAGACTACGTGGGCTACTGTGTTTGCTATGACTATTTTAGTCAACCTGCAGATCTTCAACAAATATGCCCTGGCGGAAAGTGAGAATGTCTCTTACAGGACCGGATGACTGGGGCGGATCAAGGCAAAGAGGCTTGCTTTACCGCGGCTACTGGAGCTTACTTGTCTGATGGGAAGAAGGTACGGAAGGAGGTAGCTGGCCTGAATTGTGGAAAGAAGGTATAAAAGAGCCTACCGGATTAACCAAAAAACCTCATTCATCATCCAACTCTATCCTTCTAGCTTTACCAATCCAAACCAACACAAGACTACCATCCCTTCTGTCTGATTTACTACCCCTTCACCCAACGAAGCCCAAGAAAACAGTTCACCATGCAACTCAGGGCAATCCTCCTACAGTCCACCTTCGCGTCGGTTCTCACACGAGTATCAGCGGAATGCCTGCTAAGCAACAAAGCCGGCGACGAATACGGCACAATCGAAACAAACGAGAGTCTCTGCAAGACACAGGGCGAAGGCGACTGGACCTTCGCCATGGAAGTCAGTCAAACCGGCTTCCCGGTATTCGACGGCGGCAACGCTTTTGCAGGGATGGTCGGCAACTTCGGGTTCGCCATCTACGACCACACGTGCGCACTGAAAGGCAGCTACGACCCAGGAGAAGAAGGGAACGACTGTGGTACTCCATATGTCATTAAGGAAAACTTCTTGGATTGGGTCGTCGATGTCACGAGCATAATGGCGGATGTTGGAGGTTCCGATTTTGTGTTCTACTATGGGAATGGGAAATACTCGACTGGTAACAACCATTGCGGTTGTTCGAACGAGCCTGATGGTCTGCAGGGTTACACTTTCTGCAAATGCGCATTCCCGGTCAATGGCCGCCCTTCGAGCAAGAAGCGTGAGATTGAGTTCAAGGCTTGATTGGAGTGGGCGGGGAAATGTTTGTGATTTGAGAAGTCGAGGAACACCTGGTTGCATCTGGTTACAAGGAGTGATTGTCTTGTTCGTATGAGTACATCTGCGGAAGTGCAGGGCGCGCAAAGTCTATCTTTACTGCTTTTACATTGTCTCTGAATTCGTTTAGGAGCAATTGTTCTTTCATCCAAGCCCTTATTATCGCGAATGTGCGTGCACCAACGCGAAGCAATAAAGGCCTCGACAAAGAGTTGAGCCTTAGGATTTGGTTTAAAACGAACAAGTGCTGCTGCCACATCCACGACTTAGAATCGGTAAAGGAGGTCGGGAAGCCAGTGAAGTGGAAAAGTGAACAAATATAACCGGCGTACCACTCTTGCACATATATGACATGAAGACGAATGCGTGGCATCAACGTATGTGCTTAACTAAGGGGTGATCTGATCTTTTGCAAATAGAATTATGAAGTCGAAGTCTGAAATTCTTAGCCACGCAAGCTCAAGCCAGCCAGAGCAAGTTTTGTCCGCCGCATCACCAGTATCGACCCCGACGCATCTAACAATCAGCAACCTTAAGTCTTACAGATGAAGGAGAACAGCAGATTGTACTCGTATTGTATCCTTGCCCTTCACTTGAAGCTGACATCGATGTCCATATTAGAGGACCATCTTCCAGCCACCACAGCATCTCCATCATTCGCTTAAGCGGTCGTCAAAAGCCTTACTCAGACCCAAAACAACTGTCAACCCGAACAAGCAATCCGTATACTGACTCCCTCAAAAGCATATCGCACTGTTACAGCTCACTAAATCCAAATAAAAGCTATGGGGTATCTCATTTTCTCGCACCTGACATCGTTCTCAACTGACGCCTTTCAAGACAAACTTTGGCAGTCTACGCGAATCAAAAGTACCTAAAGAACAACGGAGACGGCTGGATCGTCGACACGCGCACAAACCGTCGCATCGCCAAAGTTCCGAAGAAGTCCCCCCAACTTACCAACAACACTGCGCATAGTGGGTCGCGAAGTCAGAACCAAGGTGGTGGCTTCCATCGTTCAAAAAAGCGCGGCTCTTAAAGCAATACCCAAGGTAATAATAACAGTTCCGCCGAAGCGAGGACTTACGTGATACGGGAGCTAAAGGCATTATCCACGGCCATTGTACTATAGAACTAATGTAGGCTAACGACCAACGGGCCTTTCACATAGATGTACCAGATCGCTTTAGTCGGTGCCGTTGTCAACGGAGAGGGGCTCGCAGAGTAGTTCACAAGGGAGTAGGCGTAGGTGAAAGGACCATATTCAAGGTGAGCAAAGTTAAAGAGGTGATGTATGAAGGGAAAGTTCACTGGGTGTAGATAGCTTATCTAATGTTCTCGTCAGCTTCACGGTGGACTGTGGCACCCACAATGACTCGTGCGTAATGTTACGCTGTATCATCGGTAACAGAACATGTGCAATCGCACAGTGCGATACAAACTTTTGATACGTATTGTATGTTGAAGATTCCCATGTGCAGAAGCTTCCATGAAAACCCTTCATCAACGTTACTATACTCCAGTGACTCCTTATGCGCAAAACGGGACAGTGGCGGTAAAGACAACGCAGTTCACAGATTTCTTCGCATAACCGCTTGGTTTCGTCACGAGCCAACTTGACGTCATTAGCATTTGAGCAATTTAAAATCAAATGCACAAGGACTAATGCACGGAGAAAGATCTTATTCAATAATCGATGAAAGCAGTAAAATACACTCGAACAGGTGAGAAACACGCACGATGCAATACGAACAAGGACACCGAATACATAGGGAGAAAGGCGCGTTGGGGGAGTCGGATGCCACGTCACAATGGCATGATGTTCGGGTTAGGACCGATGGGTATGACACCATTCCCATTGGTCACGGATGAGTACCCACCCTTGATCTAGGAACGGGTTAGATACAAGGATGCTGTGTGATATGGAACAACTTACACAGTCAAAGCGGGTGGTATCTCCAAAAACGCCACCACCGGTCTCCGGGCCATCACTCCAATATAGTCGTCGCAGCCAAGTGTGAAGACGTGGATAGTCAATCCGAATCATCTTTAGGTTGCACTTGAACATGGAATAATAAACGACGTCAAAGCGAACGAGAGTTGTGTAGAGGCGAATGTCGGCCTCGGTGATGTGGGGGCCAAAGAGATATGGATGGTGTCCGTGCTGAGAGAGGTGATATTCCAGCCGGTCCAGAGCCTGGAAAAGCCGGGTTACGTGCTCATTGTAAGAGGCCTGCGAGCGGGCGAATCCGGCCTTGTACACGCCGTTGTTGACTGCGTCGTACACCCAAGCGTTAAGCGTGTCAATTTCAGTCCGTAGGTGCTGGGGGATGTAGGCGGTCACTCCCTTGTTTGCCTCGCGTCTTTCGTCGGGAAGGTATCGGTCGAAGCCTTCGAGCAACATACGGATGATTTCACTGCTCTCGTTGCTGACAATGGTGGCCGTTTTCTTGTCCCAAAGCAGCGGAACGGTGACTCGTCCAGCGTACTGCGGGTCTGCCTTGAGATACAATTCCTTGATCCATCTCACGCCGTAGATGGGGTCACGCGAGGGCCCGGTGCGACCGGAAAAATACCAACCGTGTGTTGGATCCTTTGCGTCTACCTCGACCAACTGCACAATGCCCTCCAAGCCTTTCAGCCCGTGTACGATGATGGTGCGATGGGCCCATGGGCAGCAATAATTGACGTAGAGGACATAACGGTCCTGCTCGGCGGGGAAGCGCTCCGAGGGGATGAAGTTGCGAAATATGGAAGGCATTCGGCTATAACAGGGATTTGGAGCAATGTCGCTAGGCGGAGGGATGATCTGCGCGTAGGAATCAGCAAGCAAGCGCACACAAGTGAGTTGCGTGCTACGGCGCTCAGAGGCTCACCTTGAGTGCGGTCATGGTCAATGGTATAAGAGCTCGCGGCCGTGCCGCAGAGACATCACCGAGCATATCCAGCGCACAGCGGGGTGCTCATGGTACCTCCGCGCGCAATTCTGCGTGATTACAAAACAGCAAAAACTGGACCAGGATGATTAGTAGTCGCCGCCCGTGACCCTAGAGAAGCGTATCGACAGCTTGCTCACCTCCAGCGACCCGCTTGACGCAGAAGAAGCATTACGGATGGCATCGCAGGATAGCTGCAGGCCGAAGGTAGCCAAATGCAGGCTTGACGTCGAGGACAAGTGCAGTCACAGAATGAGGTCGGGCAATGGTGCGTGACTGACATCATGTTTCGCCGAGGTTCGCTTACCGCGGGCGCTAGCTCTTTACAGCAGTCCGGACCCTGGCCCCATCACCTCCACCTCCCGTCACCTGCTGGATGCCCTTTGCCCTCATAAGGGATTAGAGCGAGCGAGGTACGCAAGTGGCGTGTCTGGAATGTCTCTAACCTGTGACCCTTTAGAGAATGCAGAAAATGCGCCTCCGAGTCTGTTTCGTTGTAAATGTACAGCCCGTCTTGGTCCCCAGCCGTACATGCCACCATCATGGTGGAGCATCCCGTGCGATCTTCCATGCCTAATCGCTCTCTACATCCCTAGTGTGCACTTGGTGATGCTCACCTCTATTTCCTACCCCAGCTCGGCATTTTTCGGAACTTACTTTCTTGTGTAACAGTCGGTAAGAGACGGCTGCGTCTAGGCGGACATTATCTTATCTCCGGGTCGATGAACGCTGGGACGCGTCCTGTGCTGTGGTGGTCGCATGGCGAACAAATCGATTGATAATGAGTAGAAACGGTAGCCACTTGAGGCTTGCCAGCTTATTACAGCACTCTGATAGCCCACATCCAGATGGTCGAGATGACTGCCTACGCGCTTCAACGTCTCACCCTACCCCCGCCATTGGACACCAGTATGTAATACCATGAATGTCCTCGAGGATGGTGATTCTACAACGGTGACGCTTCTTGGGAAGATTCTAGCTTATGTTGCTGCAAATCGGAAGGCTACATCGTTCTTACACCATCTGTACGGTGTGGCGACCAAGCTGACCTTTGTACGATGACTTCGTAAGTAAGTTGAGATAAGTTCTTCCAGATTGGACGTTGGATGCATGGAACGCATGGCTGGTAGAATGGATCGCAAAATAAACAGATCGAACCGCTAAAGGCGCAGACGATGCTGCGTGCCAAAAACCAAAACTCCTATGGGTGTTTCCTCGCAACACTCACACCTTCTCCTTCGCAAGGCTTTAGATATCAGAAACGAGAAGCTCGGTATCGTCCCTTCCCTAGCTCCCTCCGGACAAGATCTATACTCCCGTTTATGCAACCACCCTCTTTCACCTCGCCCCAGGACCTCCACCGAAGCTATACCCCTGCCCGCCAAAACCACTCCCACTCTGATCATGCTGCAGTCCAGTCGGGCCCGCATCTTTCCGATACTCCTCATACCCCCCAGGGCTCATCGCACTATGCCCGTCATCATACGCCCCATACCCCGACTGCCTCCTCATATCCTCGCCCCAGCTAAGCGGCCTACCCGGATGTCTCCCCTCATCCGTCTCCGTCGAGTGCAGCAATGCATATTCGTCTTCCTGCTGATTTCCGCCGTGTTCGGTGCGGCGATCATCGTCGTTCGAGTCATGTGAGTCGCGGTGTGGGGGCTCGATTTCGGTGGACCAGGCGTTGTCTTTTCCCATGTCGCCGGTAGAGTGGAAGGGGTTCTTCTTTTGGGAGGCGTAGACGAGCTCGCCGCTTTTGAGGAAGGTGCGAAGGTAGTAACCGGAGATTGCAGCGGTGATAGCGAAGAAGATGCTGAGGGGATGCCCGTTAGTGAGGTTCTTGGAGGGGGGCGGGCGAATAATTCAACAGGGATGAGTCGTACAATATCATAGCACCGAAGCCTACGGTTACCCGGCTGAGCTTGCACTTGTCTGCAGGTCCGTGGATGAAGACGTCGCAGTTGCGGGGCTTCTTTTCCTTGTCTGCGCCTTCTATGATGCCGGCGGCGTTCCATCTTGCTACCGATATTAAAGCCGAGAGCCAAAGTACTATTGCCATATCATGTCAGCAGCCACACCTCATGTATGTGGGATCGCATGAACGGTAAAAACGTACTTGTAAAGACTCCATCGACGGCAGCGAAAGCATAAACATTCGCGAATCGCTCGGCTCGCGTCCACATGGGAACCATGACAAGGTAGATAATGGCGGGGCCGGTAAGAAAGCACTACAATCGCACTGTCAGCATTGACATTGCCTCGAGCCCAATTTCCGAGCTCCATCCAGCAAGTATACCTACCAAAGCAAAATAGAACTTTGTCGCAGCCCCGGTATCTCCATCTTTAGTCATGACCGCCAGCGTTATACATCCAGCTACAAAGGTAAGTAGCACCTGAAAGATGTGCGCCGTGGCCTTGCATCGTTGAACGTAGGAGACGTTGACCCGCATCGTGGGGTGTTGTGGGGTATTGCGTGCCCTCGCTGGGCTACCGTGTGGCCTGTCGCTCGAAGAACAGTTCTAAGGAAGGATTCGGCTCGAGGAGGTTGTGGTGTCTCGTAGGTGTAAACACAGCTTCAGCTGGGCAACAAGTTGCGCAACAACAATGACCCGCTTACACGCGGAGAGAAAAGCGATCTACGTGCGTCAGAAGATGTCAGGACGTTTCCCTCCAATTCACAGGTAGAACTCACGGATACACGCACAGCAGGCTTCAGGTATCAAAGGAGCGTGAGGGGGGGCGCAGTCGACGGTATGGACAAACGAGCGACAACGAACATGTTGAAAGGACGGCCGTCAGCCCCATAAGCCGTAGCCGTGGCACAGGTCCCCAAGCACAGATCTCAAACTAAAGGGACCCATCGCGGCCGGCCAAGGCTGAGGCGTCGCGCGCTTTTGCTGGTTCCGCGCGTTCAGGGGGCTATTTCGGGTAAGCGAGGACGCATGGATTGCCCTCTTAGGGTTCGGATACGGCACCTTGACTTTGGGCACTTTGATGGCGAGGCGATTTTCCTCGCATTTGTTGTGTTCTGCTTTCGTCCGTGACATGGGCGACTTCGTTTCTGGAGGCGTGTTGGCATTGGGCATGGCGGTTGTTGTAGATGCTCAGCCTCGTGGCTGCGGTCACGAGGCAGACGAGCTGGGAATTGGGTGCCTGATGGTCTGATTGCTCTGACGTCTGCTTGGCGGTATAATACTAGGAGAGAGCAGCCGTGATGGTCGCCGGAGGATGGGAGGTGCAGAAGGGTCATCTTCTTTTTAGCACGCATTCCTCCTGTCTGTGGTCGTAATGACGGCATCCGAACCAAAACACGGCAGATTCAACTTGCCGAAGCAGACAGCTCGACTCGCAGCAACTGCCGACAACCCAAATGTAGTACCCCCTCAAGCAGCTCCGAGAAAGGCACCTTGACAGCTCCTTCATAACCATCCACTGCCACCACTACCCTATCACAGTAAACCATGGGCGCAATCTGTAGCCAGTGAGTTACTCAGCATGCCGGTGGCTGACTTTGCCCATGCCGGCTAAGTTGGCTATACTAGTACTTCTTGATCGAGTAATTTTTCTTTTGTATTCGGCCAGTCGCTGTCCTTGTCGGCTAACTTGGCCATATCAGTACTTTTTGATCGTGTAATCTCTCCTCCGTATTCGGCTAGTCGTTGATCTGAACGGGAGACGGCCAGCATTACTCACGCAGCACAGCAGTAGACTGCGGCCATGTAATAGAGATGTAGAGAATGGGCGAGGTATAAAGCAACGTTGATGGGTCCTTTTCAGAGAGCTCAACAAAGGCGAGAGTGAACTCGAAGCACTGGGTGTACTATTTACAGAAATATATCAATTTCAAACTCAAACTCTCCACTATCTACCGCGTCGACACTCTGACCATCCAGCAAATATGGCCACCCCAGACCACTATGACACCATCGCCATCGGCTCCGGTGAAGCTGCTAAGTTTATCACCTGGACCCGGTCCTCGCTCGGCCACAAAACCGCCATAATCGAGCACAAATGGTATGGCGGCTCCTGCCCCAACATCGCATGCATGCCTACCAAGGACATACTCTTCGCCGCCGAAGTTTTCCACGAAACGAAAAAGTATGCTGCGTCCGGGCTGCTGAAGACAAGTGGTAGCATCGATGTCGATATGAATGTTGTGAGGGAGCGTAAGAGAGAGATGGTGAAGGGGATGACTGTACTGCATGAAGGCATCTTCGAGCACTTTGGGACGGAGGTGGTAAACGGTTATGGGAGGCTGCTGGGGGAAAAGAGGGTGGAAGTAGAGCTCAAAGACGGCGGTAAGAGGGTCATGACTGCTGATAACATCATCATTTGCACCGGCTCGCGGGCGAAGGTCGATGACACGCCTGGACTGAAAGATGCAAACCCGCTGACGCATATTGAGCTTTTGGAACTGGATGAAGTACCAAAGCATCTCGTCATCCTAGGCGGAGGATACAGCGGTATCGAGTTCGCGCAGGCGTATCGACGGTTCGGCGCTGAAGTCACGGTCATCGAGCGCAACGCACGTATTCTCCCCAAAGAAGACGAGGATGTTTCCACCGCACTGGTCGACATCCTCAAAGCTGAGGGGATAAAGTTCTACACGTCGACATTCATCGAGAAAGTCACCGGTACATCGGGCCACTCGGTCAATCTCACGGGGAAGAGGGATTCTTCTCCATTGCTCGTGAGCGGAAGCCATTTACTCGTTGCAGGCGGGCGCGTCCCAAATACGCAAGATGTGGGCCTAGAAGGTGTCGGAGTCGAGCTATCACCGACTGGTCATGTCAAGGTCAACGAGTACCTCCAAACAAGCGTTCCAGGCACCTTCGCCGTAGGAGACTGCGCCGGCTCCCCTTACTTCACACACATAGGCGTCGACGACTTCCGCATCGTCTGCGGCTTTCTCTCCTCGGCCACCCCTACCCGCTCCTCCAAATCCCGTCAAGTCCCGTACACACTCTACACCTCTCCCGAACTCGCACATGTCGGGCTGAGCGAAGACGACGCCATGAAAAAGGGCGTCGCTTATCGCCTTGCTACGCTCCCTATGGCAGAGTTCCTCCGCACACGGACGATGGATGCCACGCAGGGTTTTGCGAAGGCACTTATCAGCGCGACGGATGATACGATTCTAGGGTTCACGGCGTTGGGACCGCGGGCGGGAGAGTTGTTACCCGTAGTGCAGTTGGCAATGGTGCATGGGCTGCCTTATACCAGTTTGAGTGGGCTGATTATTACGCATCCGACGATGAGTGAGGGGCTGGGGTCGCTATTTGAGTCGGTAGCTGCGAGGGGTTAGGGCAGGAGGTGCGAGTATGATGGAAGGGGAGTCAATGCATCTGAGCCAGGTGTTAAAACAATGAGTAGAGGAATAGACAGACTCTCCGGCTGGTTATTGGACTTCATAATATTGCAAGCTGTAGTTCCATACCAACCGCGTGTGCTTCTTTGGCGCCGCTGATTTTGGGCCTAAGACCTCTGGACGACGCACAGGGTTCAGTACCATTATTATAGTGTTGAACTTCGTGAATAGTGCTGCAGCTAGGTTTTTTGTTTGAGTAGAGATAAGGTTCTTGAAGGTATAAGCAGCAGATTACATTGCAGTCCCCCTTTGCATGTGGAAATGTATCCAGTGTGCAAAGTTCACGTTGGAGTAACTGCATGTTGACAACTAACTTGCAGGTACGATTTGCATGTAAAACAAAGCCAAAATGCAGTAATGAATAAGAGATAACGCGTCGACAGCCCGATGGATCGGCTATGCGAGCTGCGACTTTCACCTCAACCATAGAACAGGTTGCTCTTCGTAACGATTGTTCACCTCGAAAGCGCGACCAGTGCACAATCTTTAGCGCGTCAGGAACCCATCAGCGAAGGTAAAGTCAAAAGCGTGGAAGATGATTGCCGTTATTGTATAGCTTCAACATGGGCAAATTTCTATTTGATCTTGTTACACATCATCTAAGCAACATGTCTATATCAGGACAGCTAACCCGGAAGAAGTCACCAAAAATGCCATTGGCAGGACACCAGTAGATGTACCCCTTGATCCAACAGCCACATGATGGAACTACGTGCCTATTACAGCACTTGTCTTTCCACGGAGAATTCTTTCCTCGTGCCCCGCAATGTTGGACATAAAAACCCAGGGCATTACTCTGAACGCTCGGCACGCCTCAACTCCAGAACCGAACCTCAACACTCGAACACGGCACGCACCAACTTGCTTACGAGATGTATATGCTGGTCTTCATCCTCGCAATCCTTTCTGGTTTCCAACTAGCTGCATCCTGCTGGCCTCCGTACCTGGACTTTGAACTAGGGCGCAACCGAACACTGCTCGACGAAGTCATTAAGCAGCAAGATGCCAACCCCGCGATGGGCTGGGCACATATCCTCGGGGACCCCTCCCCCGTAACAACGTGGCCTCCTGATCCTGATGGTATCGTTCGGATTAAGTACTGTTTCAGGAATCAACGCACCAAAGCAGAATTACCATGGATAAAGGCAGGCTGGGAACTTTGGCTCGACAGGCTCGGACCTGCTGGTATCTACCATGGTCACAGATTCGGTACACCTGTAGAGTACCAATTTGTCCAAGGGATCCAAGAATGGTGCAGAGAGCGCAATGGTAATTGGAATGCCCTCGTACCCGCGGATACACTTGAGATATATGCCGAGGGTTCTATTGACGAGGCCGAAGCGGTCATCGGATATAGGCCCGCTCGTTAGTCAGTACCAACAGCCCGCACCCAGGCTTCCTTGTTTGCTGACTATACTCCTAGTGACTCCCGCCCGGGCCGCCATGTGCTTCACTTTGGCGACAAGGGCATTCTTCCTGGCTCAGTTCAGGACGCGGTAACCGAACGGGTCAGGCTTATTGCACACGAGTGGGGCCACGTGTTTGGGCTCTGGTAAGCAAACTCCACAGAGACTCTGGCTTTATTGAGAAACTGACCTGCTTAGGCACGAGCACCAGCGTCTTGATAGTACGAGTTCTTGAAATGTGATGCAGGACATTCTGATCGTTATTAGGAGATCGCTACGTGTACTTTAATTGTATGAATCTCGAAAAGTACAACGAAGTTAAAGTTAGAGCCGGGGCTGAAGGCTACTCGATGGAAACGGTTTGCAATGATCCTTTCCTGGGTATAAGATATGGGTTTCCGGCGCCTCAATACTCGACTCATATTTCCTGGGATCCGACTGCCGATCCCCAGCAGCGGTTACCTTGGATGAAAACGATTTCTGAGACTTATGGGTAAGTGGAAGAGGTACACATAGTAGTCTATAATTGTTCACTAACCTTGATCCAGTAAGCTGCTTCTTGTGCTCAACCTCCATCGCTGTTTCGAAGCGTCTCAAAACACTGTTCGTATCGCTAAATATATCAGACCTCCACTCCATCATGCAGTATGATTGCGAGACCGGTGCCGGTGCCGGTCCGATGATAACAAGTGTCACTGGTTGCGTTTTGTCTAGATGGTAGGTTCTTTCAACACCTTCTATCTTAGGTATATTCTAACGCGTCTACAAAGGTTGCATCCACAGGAGGGGGTACCGGCGAGTCCGCCTAATGACAGAAATGCAGTCTTGCAGGGGACCAATGATCACCCTTCCTTTCTCGATCTTAAGGCTATCCGGGAGCTTTACCCGTGGGAAGGATCGTAGAATGTATGACTGCGTTGACGCGGAAGTGTTACAGGCACCCGTTCACGTCGTGTGGTAGGGTATCCTGCAAGATATCTAAACCCGCTCAACGACGATACAGGGAGCTTTGGTGCGCATCTAGAGGGCAGGTCACACATTGCCAGTCTTTCAAGAAATGAATGCTTTTTGTACAATACGGGACGTCATATACTTCAACGAAGCTTTTTACCGACTCGCAGGCCAACAAAGCTGACTTTTTCCCTCGATGTAGTTGTACTTGGTGAAAACATGGAGAAACCGGTGGTTGCTCGTAGAACATATCCAAGAGTGGACTTGTACATGATCAAGACTTGTTATCTTAGTCACAGATGTCCACAACTCAGATTTGGGATTGCTTTAGGTGGCGGGCAATGGACGTCTGTCCGAGAGTAGTGACATGCGGGGGAGTCGGAACAGCATCAGAACGCAGCCGAGGATGGAAGCGCATGGAGCCAGCACGGACCATGTCGAGAAACTTCCTGGCGCATTTTCTTTTAGGAGATGCGAACTCCAACCTGCACGCATACCTCATTGCATCTCTCCCACGCATCCCCATCTCTTCCGTCTCTTCAGTCCATTGCATTCAGTGGAGTTCGGTTCTCACACACATTCCCTCCCTCACAATGCAGCGCGCTTTCGCATCCCGGGCGCGGTCGTCGGTCCTCAACCAGAGCTCCAAGCTCCGGGCGACGAGCTTCAACCTGCAGCAGCAGCGCTTTTCCCACAAGGTACGCCCACTGACATTGTGCATTCATCGCACGCATATATGGACTCAGCTGACCATCCGCACAGGAGCTCAAGTTCGGCGTAGAAGGCCGCGCAGCTCTGCTCACCGGCGTCGAGACACTCGCCAGGGCCGTCGCCACAACCCTCGGTCCCAAGGGCCGCAATGTCCTCATCGAGTCGAGCTACGGCTCGCCCAAGATTACAAAGGGTCCGTATCCTCTCCGTCATCTCATCTGACATCGGCTCACAATCCCAGATGGTGTAACCGTCGCAAGAGCCATCACGCTCAAGGACAAGTTCGAGAACCTGGGTGCCCGCCTGCTCCAGGATGTTGCCTCCAAGACCAACGAGGTCGCTGGTGACGGAACCACCACTGCCACGGTCCTCGCTCACGCCATCTTCTCCGAGACGGTCAAGAACGTCGCCGCCGGCTGCAACCCCATGGACTTGAGGCGAGGAACTCAAGCTGCTGTCGAGGCTGTCGTCGAGTACCTGCGCGAAAACAAGAAGGACGTCACCACAAGCGAGGAGATCTCCCAGGTCGCCACCATCTCCGCCAACGGCGACACCCATATTGGCAAGCTCCTCTCCAACGCCATGGAGAAGGTTGGAAAGGAAGGTGTCATCACGGTCAAGGAGGGAAAGACCACCGAGGATGAGCTCGAGGTCACTGAGGGCATGAAGTTTGACCGCGGTTACATCTCGCCTTATTTTATCACCGACGCCAAGGCCCAGAAGGTCGAGTTCGAGAAGCCCCTAATCCTCCTGTCCGAGCGCAAGATCTCGGCCGTGCAGGACATCGTGCCCGCCCTTGAGGCCTCGCAAACGCTCCGCCGACCCCTCATCATCATCGCTGAGGACATCGACGGCGAGGCGCTTGCCGTGTGCATTCTCAACAAGCTCCGTGGCCAGCTTCAGGTCGCTGCCGTCAAAGCACCCGGTTTCGGTGACAACAGGAAGTCGGTCTTGGGCGATCTGGCCGTCCTGACCAACGCTACCGTCTTCAGCGATGACCTCGACATCAAGCTCGAGAAGTGCACCCCGGAGATGCTCGGCTCCACCGGCTCCATCACCATCACCAAGGAGGACACTGTTATCCTCAACGGCGAGGGCAGCAAGGACGCCGTCGCCCAGCGCTGCGAGCAGATCCGCGGCGTCATGAGCGACCCCACGACTTCTGAGTACGAGAAGGAGAAGCTCCAGGAGCGTCTCGCTAAGCTCTCTGGTGGTGTTGCCGTCATCAAGGTCGGTGGTTCCTCCGAGGTCGAGGTTGGCGAGAAGAAGGATCGCATCGTCGACGCTCTCAACGCCACCCGCGCTGCGGTTGAGGAGGGCATCCTCCCCGGTGGCGGTACTGGTCTCCTCAAGGCCGCCGTCAACGCACTGGAGAAGGTCAAGCCTGCCAACTTTGACCAACAGCTCGGTGTCACGATTGTCAAGAACGCCATCACCCGTCCGGCCCGAAAGATCGTTGAGAACGCCGGCGGCGAGGGATCCGTTATCGTTGGAAAGCTCATGGACGAGTATGGCAGCGACTTCAACAAGGGCTTCAACAGCGCCACCGGCGAATATGTCGACATGATCAAGGCCGGTATTCTCGACCCCTTCAAAGTCGTCCGCACTGCCCTTACCGACGCCAGCGGCGTTGCGTCCCTTCTCGGTACGACCGAGGTAGCGATAGTAGAGGCGCCTGAAGAGAAGGGCCCTGCACCGCCAATGGGCGGCGGCGGCGGCATGGGTGGAATGGGTGGAATGGGAGGCATGGGCTTTTAAGCGATGACGCTGAACGGCCGCCCGACTGATCTTCTAATACCCCCGTTCCACTATACCGCTTTTAGTCCTCGAGCCTCACCCCGCGCTGGTCTGTACTCCACTCCTCTTCTCTCTTGTCTTCTTATCACGTTATAAAAGCGTAGCATTTGCTGGGATGTACTTCGGTTTTTGTACAACATCATGTCTTATGTAGAACAGACGCCTTGGAGAGCGATTGTAAAAGTTGGGGGAATGTAAGATGTCACAATCATGTAACACGACCACGTGCAATGCGCATGTCAACGATACTTCGACAACAGTAAAGGTGTTATGTGAATGAACGCATGAGGGTAGGTTGCGGCATCGAATGATGAATAAGCACAGCTGCGTTGCTGTGGCGGCCGGTTGACCCCCACCAGGACCAGGACCGCCTTCAAAATCTGCCCCGCTACTCTTGTGCTTAGCCTCACCACATCCACACCACCGCTCTGCACCTCCGACTTCAGCCCGTGCTCGAACATTGCTCCACAGACACCACTTCCAATTGACGTAAGACACATCTTCGCTGCCTTGCAGGCAGCCGCCTATCTGCGATGCTACTTGTTTAGCTAGCCATGCCGCTGACGACGCTGACTAGTCAACAGCACGACTGATAAAGCGCTGCCTGCTCTCCACCTTGCCGACACTTGTTTCGACACACATACGACACACATACGACACCATGGTAAGTGCGACGAGGTGATGTACTGCTTCGCTGGAGCTATACTGACTTGCTGCGCGTAGGCTCAATCCGGGTACGTACCGCCGACAACAACAGCCCCGCGACAAGCACGCCTCATTCCCACCAGTTGCCCGCCAACCGCCCACTCCCTCTTCACGCACCGCAACCACCCATCCCGCCCGCCTCTCAGCCCCATATACCCTATCACACGCACTAACCTTCCGCAGCGTCTCCGTTACCCCCGAGTGCATCACTGCCTTCAACGACCTCAAGCTAGGCAAGTCGCTCAAATACATCATCTACAAGATCAGCGACGACTGGAAGGAGATTGTCGTCGAGGAGACGAGCACTGAGCGCGACTGGGCCGGTTTCCGCGAAAAGCTGCTTAATGCCAAGAGCAAGGACCGCAAGGGCAAGGAGGGCATCGGCGGCCGCTATGCCGTCTTTGATGTCGAGTATGAGCTTGAGAGTGGTGAGGGGACGCGGAGCAAGATTACCTTCATTGCTTGGTGCCCGGATGATGCGCCGCAATATGTGAGTGTTTGCTGTTGGAGTGGAGTGGTGTGTGCGGGAGATTTACTAACGAGAGATAGCCCCGCATGATGTACTCGTCGTCCAAGGAAGCTATCAAACGCTCCCTCAACGGTCTTGCCGCCGATATCCAAGCCAACGACGCCGACGATATTGAGTGGGAGAGCATCCTCAGCCGCGTCCAGAAGGGCCGTTAAAGTTGCAGTTCGTTTATACGAGGATATGGTGCGCGTAGTAGAAGTTGGTTGATATGGGTGGGACTAGTATGATAGCATGCGCCAGCTGAGCATGGACTCGGCTTTCCCTTGCATAGTTACGGCCGTGGCGGAACGGAGTCTCTTCATGGTCCGAACACCTAGGCACCAGCGAATACAGATGATGTCGACCAGACTTATTGCAGTCAGGATGGATAGCGATGGCAGAGTAACAATGATTGACGACACATGGTGCCTTAGTTACGATGTGATGGTGTCCTTGCTACTCAGACTAATGGCTTTGTACAATTCCGTGCTCTTGATATATCTACTTCGTCCCTTGTCCGACGATTCTCCCTACCTATCCGATTCCCAAGCGCTTTTAAACACGCCCAACATCTTATCTCCCTCCTTCTCGTCCCGTATCCGCTGCACGACGAAGCCTCTCAGATCCTGCCAAAACTCATCATTAACCACCTCCTTCCCACTTGGACCTTGCGCTGCCGGCACCGTCCCTCCACCCTCAAACTTATCCCCGGCGAGCCCCTTCTCCGCCTCGCTCGGCACCGCTGCCGGTGGACTCGCCACAGGCGTCCCTCCCGCAACCGCTCCACCCATCACCATAACACCAAACTCGACCTCTGCACCTGCATCGCCGCCTAGGACTTCCGCAACAGTCTTGCTATCCGTGACCGGTTTCTTCTTGAACAGGATCTTTATTTTGGAGGCGGGTATGGAGGTGGAGGTTGCGTAGTTGGTTTTCAGGTCGTAAATGGAGGTTTTGGCGGGGTCGATGTTGGAGAGGGGGATGGTGGGGGTGTTGGGCTTTAGGGGCTTTAGGGTTATGGTTATGGTTGAGGAGGTGCTTGAGGCGGTGTTGGATTTCGGACGTTGCGGGTGGGAGGCGGGTAGTCGAGGGAGGACGAACTGCGGGGATAGTTAGTATAATGGGAGCAGGACCGAATGGCGGGTTGCAGATGGACTATGAGGGTAAGTTTAGAGGATGCTACGTACCACGGCGCCGGACGGATATTGTCTCGCATCGGCTATGTGGTCTGAGGAGAGCTTTATGGGGCGGGAGTCAAGGGCGTTGAGGTAGGATTTGCAGAAGCTGAGTTCGGACATGGTGGGCGTATGCGTTGGAGAGGTTGTGGCACGGCGTTTCAAATGGCTGTTGGGTGGTCGAGCAGTTTGCGTAGATTATGGGTATGGCGAAATATCGACAATCGAGGGCGGAGTCTAACAAAGCATGGAGCAAGACCAGAAGAACGCGATGTTTGGAAGCCAACGATGACGATTTGGTGTTGCGGGACAGCAGCCCAGCCATCGGGCGAAAGTGCCGAACCCCCGAAGGCGGTGAGTTTCCCAGGTAGCTCCTCTCCAAAATTTTGGCGGGTCGAACTTTTCGCGCAGCTAGCATTTTTGAGGTGCAGCAACCAACACCTTTCTTCCCAAACCCACCCAACCGACACGCATTCACCATGGGAAAAGGCCGTCGCATGATCAAGCAGGGCCCGCCGGGCCCATTGGACGAGTCCAAGGTTACCAGGAAGCGCAAAGACGCACCGCCGCCGCCTGAGAAGGCCGTCAAGAAGCGCAAGACGATTGGCAAGGCGCCGAAGCCACCGCCGAGTGGACGGGCTCCGACCGGAAGAGTTCCCGTACATCGTGCAGGTGCGAAAAAGACGAAACCGGTGAAGTCGTTTGCGCCGCCGCCCGCGAAGGATGAAGAGATGTCGGACGATTTCGACGATTCGGACATGGCTGAGGGAGATCTTGAGGGCGTGAATGTCACAGGTCTCAATGCGCTGGGCAGTGCGTCCGAGTCGGAAGATTTCGACGACAACTTTGAAGACTCCGACGATGTCATGGATTCAGACACAGAGGTCAAGCGGGTGGGCATGTGGTCCGACGATGAGGACGACGATGATGTGGAGGAGAAGCTCACGGCGGCCAACATTGAAGGGCTCAGTCGCAAGCTCGACATGCAAAAAGCGATTGAAGATGCTGAGGCGCAGGCTGAGTTGGACGAGGCAAACATGCAGACCAACATTGTGGGAGACAAGCTGCAGGTCTTGGACGAGGAAGATGAAGAGGGCAGGCCCATTACGAACCTCGCGACACAAGATCTGGGAGTTTTACGGACACGGATCAACGACACGATACGGGTCATGGAGGACTTCAAGAATATGGCCGAGCCGGGGCGATCAAGAACAGAGTACCGAGCTCAGCTGCTGAAGGACATTTGCGCATACTACGGCTATTCAGAGTTTTTGGCGGATAAGCTCCTCGCTCTTTTCCCCGCCCGCGAAGCCTTTGCCTTCTTCGAAGCCAACGAAACCCCTCGCCCGATCGTCATCCGCACGAACAGCTTGCGCACACATCGACGAGAACTCGCACAGTCGCTCATCAATCGCGGCGTGCAGCTCGAGCCAGTGGGCAAGTGGAGCAAGGTCGGTCTTCAAATTTTCGACGCTCAAGTTCCACTTGGTGCTACACCAGAGTATCTCGCCGGCCACTACATACTCCAGGCTGCATCCTCGTTCCTTCCCGTCATGGCTCTTGCGCCACAGGAGAACGAAAGAGTGCTGGATATGGCTGCCGCGCCCGGTGGTAAGACGACGCATCTTGCGGCCTTGATGAAGAACACCGGCTGCATCTTCGCGAACGATGCGAGCAAAGAGCGTTCCAAGGGTCTGATTGGTAACATACATCGTCTCGGCGTCAAGAATACTGTCATTTGCAACTACTCCGCGCTAGAATTCCCCAAGGTCATGGGTGGTTTCGACAGGGTATTGCTTGATGCTCCCTGCTCTGGTACGGGTGTCATCGCAAAGGATGCTAGTGTCAAGACCAACAAGACCGAGGCCGACTTCATGAAGCTACCGCATCTCCAGAAGCAGCTCGTCCTCGCAGCGATCGATTCCGTCGATCACCACAGCAAGACCGGTGGCTACATCGTTTACTCCACCTGTTCCGTCACGGTTGAGGAGAACGAGCAAGTCGTGCAATACGCCCTGAACAAGCGACCAAACGTCAAGCTCGTGGAGACGGGACTGCAATTCGGCAAAGAAGGTTTCACAAGAATAGCAGGCAAGATCTTCCATCCGTCTATGAAGATGACGCGAAGATACTACCCGCACACCTACAACGTCGATGGCTTCTTTGTCGCCAAGTTCAAGAAATTTGGGCCTACGCCTGCCGGTGCTGTTCTTGCGAATGGCGTCGCTGGTGGAAACGCCAAGCTCAGCAAGAACAAGCCGGCGGCGCCGGTGGAAGAGGAGTATATCGACAGGAAGCCTATTGTCGAAGAAGGGGAAGAGGAGGACTCGGACTTTGGCGGCTGGGATGAGGAGGAGGATAAGGTGTATATTGAGCGTGCGGAGCGGACGCAGTTGAAGAAGAAGGGCAAGAACCCTAAGGCTGACCCTCGCAATGCGAAGAAGCCGACGGGCGAAGGTGGGGTTGAGAAGCCGACGGGTGAGACTGAAGTTGAGAAGGTGGATGTGCCGAAAGACATTGTCATTTTGAAGAAAGAGGGCAAGGTGGATGAGGTTGGCAAGCCGGAAAAGGCTGCGAAAAGGGAAAAGGCCAATGGTGTTAATGGGAAGGCTAAGAGGGCGGTGTCGATGCAGACAAGACCCGCTAAGAAGGTCGAGGGCAAGAAGAGGAAGTCGATTTAGAGCATTACCTGGTGGTTGACGTGAGAATTTATGATGGAAATGCAACCTTTTGAACCGGCCTTTCAAACCTCTTTTCATAGATGGTACATTTGGGCGCTTTTGCCGGCCTTTCTGCTGAACTGCTCGATGATCATCGATCGGAATTCGCATTCGCCGTCTCGTGTCACCTTCGCGGTGATTGCCATTCGATGATGCCATGGTACCGAGTAACTGGCTAACGGCACAACATACATAACGAAGCAACTAAAAGGTTCTAGAAGGCTGTGGAATACGATTCGGGGAGGTAGAAACCCTGTTCCGGTTTCCGCGGAGTTCTGTGGCTTGCGATTGTTACTGCCATGTTATTCGCGTATGACTGATGTACCAAATGTGCCGAGGCGCATGATGGCAGACTTTGCGCGATGAAGTAACTAATCACGTGCTAACCACCTAGCGGCCGTCAATTCCGTAAATGGCCTCGCCGACGTTCTAACGGGGTCGCGTAGTCGCGGCGCGTTAGTCTACATTTTCTGGGGAGCTACCGCAAGCGTTGTTCTTAGAGAGACGACATTCAGACTTGGCTTGCCGTGGTGTGTTCGTGTAGCATTAAAGGCTGTAGCGAAAGCACTCCAAGTACTATCTGCGCCAGACCTTGCGAACTTCACGAGCTTTGCCATTGTAGGGCTCAGCTGACTTCACATGACGATGCAACGATTGGAATCATGTGCCCACCCCGTGGCGAACGGCCAACAGGCAATTTCGGTTCTCCACAGCTCCCCGACATTCCCACTGGCCCAAGCGTGTGCAAGCAACATGGCGTGAGCGCCGACATCCGACTAATGAGCTGCTGTGCCGAGGCGGCTGAAACGGCGATGCGCGCCTTATTGGATTGAAGTCGGCTCGGCGAGGACTTGTGTGTGTCTGAAAAGGGGTCATCGGGTCACGGCGAGCTGAGTGCCTATTGGGAACAAATGGATCGAGTTGTAATTGGCTTGAATCCGTACCATTATTGGGGTGCCACGAGCGACATCACGACGTACTGATGGTGTTTGGCATTCCAGACGGTACGTTCGGCTGGCACCCCGGAGTGCATCGCCGCTCGGCACCTGCTTTCCTCTTTACCAGACTCGCGCCGTGGCTTGCGACGAATCTTCTCTGCGCATCACGAGCGGCCATGTTGGCCATCAGCAAAGATGACGTCATCCTATTGGTGCAGGCAACACAGGGGTCATGCGTCGGGACGATCAGAGAGCCAACACTGAACAAGCAAGCGTTTCGCGTGTCCATGGTCCGCATCCTTGGCCGCTTCGTATCCCGATCCCCGACGTCCTGCCTGCTTTGTTGCAGATTTGCACGTTGGCCATCTCCATTGGTTGAACGTGGACCGAACCATGCAGCTCTTCCCGCATCCTGCTACATGAATTGCGGGGTGGACGAGGATATTGGGATGAGCTCTTCGGCCGGTCCGATGCCCAAGAGATACTACCCTTTGTAATGGCAGGATGGGCAAACGAGATATTGCGTCGTCGGCTCGCTCGGCATCATCTTCTGGTCCACGATGTCAACACGTTCTTTGCTACACAGTCCTGAGACGGATCCAGACCGCCCGTGGCCACACCACCACGCCACCACGCGATGCTCGAGGATTTTGCTGACCATGACCTACCCTCACCCGTAATCATGTGCTCGGATCCGGGGTATGGCTGGCCCGCGCTGCCAGAGCGTCGCCCAAGTGGCCGGCCCCAGACGCCTACCCCAGCCATATACGTAGGGTGGCGATTATCCTCCGGGTCCGGATTGGCTTTTCTGCAAATGCACGAGATCCCTTGTCCAAGGAGGCGCCGATGTGCGATGCTCATGGGCCGCGACCGTTGCTACCCTAACAGCCGACAGGGTTGATGCGGCCATACGCGGGGCGTGTCCCGTGGTGCATGTTTGCTGGGTCAGATAAAGAGCTGGTATCCGCCCCGGTATTAGGGATCGTCAGATACCTTCGACTCGAATTTGACATCCGAGCCTTTGCGAAGCCTCATCGTATCAACACAACAAGATGCCGAGCAAGATCATGCTCACGAAGCCGGCCGATGTGCCTGGCAGATCATGGTGAGCTTCACACTTCTACCTTCTGACATTGGGTCGCTGACTGACGCGTTTTAGGCCAGCCATTTGCATCGGTCTCTTCGTAGCCTTTGGAGGTATTCTCTTCGGGTTCGTACAACGCAACATATGACGAAGAAGCTGCTCGCTGACTTCGCTGTAGATATGATACAGGCACGATCTCTGGTATCTTGGCCATGCCATATTGGCTCGAGACTTTCACAGACACATTGGACGCAGAGGGCAAACCCATCCTCCCCGCGTCAGAGAACTCCTTGATCGTGTCAATTCTTTCCGCTGGGACATTCTTCGGCGCCCTCACCGCTGCGCCTTTTGGTGACCTTCTCGGTCGCCGCATGGGCCTCATTGTCTCTGCCGGTATTGTCTTCAACTTCGGTGTCATTCTACAGACTGCGGCGACCGAACAACCTCTGTTCGTTGCGGGGCGTTTCTTCGCTGGTTATGGCGTTGGTCTTATTTCTGCCTTGAGTGAGTGTTGAGTTCTTGTCTGTTGCAGGTTGCCCAGCGCATCACTGGGGCTTCAAGGTCGCCGTTTCGGCGCTTCACGCCGAGACACGCGAAACGTCAGAACGCTAACAATCTCGTAGTTCCCATGTACCAATCCGAGACTGCGCCAAAGTGGATTCGAGGAACGATTGTCGGAACCTACCAACTCGCCATAACTATCGGCTTGTTCCTAGCAGCTATTGTAAACAATGCCACAAAAGACCGCGCAGACTCTGGATCGTACCGGATTCCCATCGCGGTGCAGTTCCTCTGGTCTATCATTTTGGTCGGCGGGTAAGCAGTCTAATTCCGCCTCGAACCGCACACCGAGCTAACGGTGCAGTCTCTTCTTCCTCCCAGAAACGCCTCGATATCTCATCAAGACAGACAAATATGACGAAGCTGCGAAGTCGCTCGCTAAGCTGCGACGTCTACCGGTTGACGACCCAGCTGTGCTTGAGGAACTGAACGAAGTGCAGGCTAACCACCTGTACGAGATGAGCCTCGGGAAGTCTACGTACACCGAAACGTTCAAGGGAACTTTGGGCAAGCGTCTCTTGACTGGTTGCCTGCTGCAAGCGCTTCAGCAACTCACCGGTGTCAACTTCATCTGTACGCCACTCCGACCAAACTTGCAAACGAGACCATTCCAACTAACAACCTGTTAGTCTACTACGGAACTCAATACTTCAAGAACGCCGGCTTCCAGAACCCCTTCATCATCCAAGTAATCACCAACTCGGTAAACGTCGCCTCTACGTTTCCCGGTCTCTACCTCGTCGAGAAGCTCGGCCGACGCGGTCTCCTTCTCATGGGAGCAATTGGCATGTGCGTCTGCCAGTTCATCGTGGGCTCCGTCGGCACCGCCTCCGCAACCGACAATCTCTCCGCGCAAAATGCATCGATTGCTTTTGTGTGCATCTACATTTTCTTCTTTGCGAGTTCGTGGGGACCAGTAGCGTGGGTGGTCACCGGCGAGCTATTCCCGCTGAAGGCGCGTGCGAAATGTCTGAGTATGACGACGGCGTCCAACTGGTTGTTGAACTGGGCAATCGCCTATTCGACGCCGTACATGGTCGATACGGATCGTGCCAATCTGCAGTCGAAGGTCTTCTTCGTCTGGGGCAGCTTCTGCTTCGTGTGCATCGCTTTTGTGTAAGTCTTGCCCGGAACCATTTTCTTATAAGTCCTAGCGAAAACTAACGCACATCAGTTACTTCATGATCTACGAGACCAAGGGCCTCTCCCTCGAACAAGTCGACGAGCTCTACGGCATCGTGGGTCAGGCCTGGAAGAGTAAGGCGTTCCGCCCTCAAGTCCATTTCGCGGATGTGGACACAACGGGTGATGGCGCCCGGAAGCTGAGTATTGCCGATATCGCGGCTGGGCAGGAGAGGAAGAGAAGTGTCGAGACGGCGCCGGCTGTCACGGAGAAAGTTTAAAATAGTTCGATAAAGGAGTCGAGTGGTGTTTGTAGATAAGGTGGTACGAGGATGATTGTTTGCTGAGAGAACGGAAATGAAGAGTGGTACGCAGGTTGCTTAAGGCCACTCTTGATTAATGGGCGGACTGTATGTTCTTGTAGGAATCCTACGCTTATACCCGAATTGTCGTTGGTTCAATTCATCGAAGTTTTTCTGCCACGATCATAATGTCTACCCAAAGTCGGCGAGCTCACTGCTGCGGCCGATCTTCCGCATGGAAGACACAGCCTCCACATGCACATTGCCCTTGTAAGTAGCAGCCAAGGGCGCTGAAATGTCTCAATGGTATTCCCGTACTCTACGTCCTCGGCGTTACATGCACTTCCCAATCCGCCCCAGCGCCACCCCTCACCTTTTCGCGCTTATCTGCATCCCCCAAGGGACCCGCCGGACTCGACACATGGCTCTTCATTAGGCCCCTCTTCTCCTCATTTCTCAGATACTCCAGGAAGTCCACAGAGACATCAATGTATTCTCTCAACGCAGTCCTCCCATTCAGCGTCGTCCCAGTCGCGAGCTTCATGATCAACGGCACAATCAACGGCGCATCGGTACACGATGGGTGTGCAGACCCACCAAGAGTCATGAACCAGCCCGTTTTCGCCTTGGCCACCAGCTCGCGTACGACGTCGAAATGCCACCCTTGGCCGTAGAACTCGACTTGCTTTTCTGTCCACTCCCCGCTTTGCATGACCAACGTCGGCAATTCGATATCATCGTTGAGAGCTCCAGAGCTCTTTCCTGGATCCAGCGCGATGGCGCCGTTGATGGGCATCTTCTTGTTGGGTGCATTCTTCAAGGCCTGAAGGGCGCCTGTTGCGCCGTACGAGTGTCCTGCTACTGTGACGGCGGACATGTCTATGCGGTCTTTGAAGCCTGGGATCGCAGACTCGGGAGAATCTGGCTTCAGATTGTGCAGTTCGGTGCCGCGATTCATGCGTTCGAAAAGGCGGATGGTTTCTTGCATTTCGGCCTCGCGGAAGTTAAGCTGGGCGACTTTGAGGTCGGATTCGTTCATGGGTGGGTTGGATCTGGTTTGGCGGTTTGGTCAGCTTGCTGTTATTCTTCGTAGGTAGTCACCAAGATATACGAGGGCAGGCTTCAGTGCACTTACTCGAGACCATCTAGCGACAAGTGCCACACGAATCGTTTGGAGCCATCCGGTTTATGCACGATTGTTCCCGGTCCACTTCCATCTCTGTGCTCAACGGCAGCAACGACGTATCCGTGACTTGCGATGCTGCCGAGATAGTGCGAGTAGCTCTGCGACATGCCTGCCATGCCATGTGTAAACACCACAGCCGGTAACTTCCCCATGCCCGTCTTCAGCCGCAGCCCAGCCTTGTTTTTGACCCTCCCATCCCTCAGTTCCAGTATTTCCTCCACGTTGCCTTCCCCCCTCACCTCCCCACCCATTCCCACCTCCGTGATGACTTTCCCCAGCCGTCCATCGCCGTTTGTCCCGCTTATGGACGAGAGTACGGGGGCATCGACGACACCGGGGATGACCGTCTTCGAGCCGAGCGCCCAGAGGAAGAACGTAATAATGGACTGGAGCGGAGGCGAGTATATGCGCAGCAGGCGCGCGTAACCGGTCCCGATCAACGAGATTGGTTGGGGAAGCCATGGGCGGGCCCACGGTTGCGAGGCGAGCGGGGAGAGGGCGGAGGGGTAGTATAGTGTTATCGCCAGTGTTTGTAGCTGCTTTTGTCAGCGCGCCAGATTGCGGAACTTGTGAGGCTACGGCAGCGTACTTCAAAAGCCTTCTCTCCCGTTTCTTTTAGCACCGCATCATGTATAGTCCTCCTCTCTACCTCCGTCTCAACGTCTAATATGCCGACCTCGTAGTCGCCAGTGTAAGGTGGGAGCGGACTTGTAATCGGCGTTAGGCTGATGGCTAAGACGAGGAAGAGGACGCTCGCGGAGCCGTAAAGGAGCGCTTGTCGTAATCGAACTGTCATACTGAACATCGACGGGCCAGAATTGGAGAAATAAAGGAGAGGAGGGCGCAAAAGAACGTTAAGGTCGGATGGCTGGCGGATGGATGACAGGCGTGGCGCAACAAAGGTTGACTAATGACGTCGTGCTGATTTCGGAAGCTCTCGGGGGAGTGCGCCATGTGATTGGTCAGTTGTTCCGCACAACGCGGAAGACATCGCCAGGTTGAAGATACGCTCCCAACACGCAGACAAGTGATCGTTGTTTTCCATTTCAAGATAATTGTTAGATAACCCGGCAGAACGGGCTAAACATCTGGCCAAAAGGCGTCCTCAGCATCTAGCACCTGCCCCCAAACCTTTTCCGCCCGCCCCACCACCTTCAACTTCAGCCCTTCATCGTCGCCTACAGCCTGCTGCACACCCTCGTTCAGAATCCCTTCGAGCGTATCAACGAACGTAATGAACTCCTCGTTAGTCCAATTGGGAATGAACTCCCTCCTCATCGCCCCACCATCCTCATCCTTCTCCATGTCGCGAGTCGACCCTTCAGCCTCCCTCTTCGCCCAACTCCAAGCCTCAAAGTACACCTTCTCCGTCGCCCAAAACAGCACCACTCCTTCCAACCAGGAGAGTGTTTCCTCCTCCGATCGTCCCGTCGTCAAGCTGCCAAATAAGTGCTCGTATCTCTTCAACCCCTCAATCTTCGCCTCGTCCTTGATATTCAGCCCGTCGCCCTCCGTCAAATCAACGTCTAGCCCGTACCTCTCCGCAGCATCCATGAAAAACCTCTCTTCCCGTCTAATGTTGACCAGCGCATCTACGAGCCAGTCGAGTAGCCTAATTTCGATACTCCCTGCGGCTTTGCTGGGCGTGGGCTTCGAGGGGAGTTGCACGATGCGGAGAAGGTGCCCAGTAAGTCGGATGTAGCCCAGCATGTAGAGCCGATCATTTGCAAGCCAGTGCGAAATGGTGGGCTTAGACAGGGTGCCATGGGCCGCGCGCGAAAGGAATGCAGATTGCGTTGCGCGGGTGAATTGACCTGTGTTGGTCGAGAGGAGATGAGAGGTCAGGGTCCAGGACGCCATTCTGGTGGATGGAGGATTGGTGGTGATTCTTTTGGAGGGCGAAAATTATTTGAGTTGTCTTTCCGACTTGACGGCGCAGCCCCCGCACCTACCCGTACAAGCGCGCGTCAATCCGGAGCGATGGCCGGCTGGGTGCATGTCTTCTCCAACGCATCACTTCCTTGGAGCAGAGGGGAGCAGATATGATAATGGCTTTGAGAATGAAAGCTGGCACGGAGGTAAATAAGTACTCGCTCCGTCGGCTTCGCTTGGATTATGTACACTCGTAATGGAATCGTGCTAAAGCTTTCCCGATAGCCATTCATTTCTCCGCTACCGACATGTTCCGAGGCTGTTCGAGCATGTTGTATTGGAGTACACGCAATAACGTAACCCCAAACTCTAGCCAGTCTTGGTCGGATATGCGACTGCAACCGCATCATCTGAAGCATCTTCATGCTGCGTCGTCCCTTCTTCCCTAGCTGTCTTCCTATCAAGCTGTTCACGTTAGCAATCCATACCTCCAAACCGGTGGCTTCGACTTACCCATCTCACCACAAACGACGCTCCAATAAACGCAAATACTACCACACACATCGTAGCCGCTCCCTTCTTCCAATAAGGCGCATCAGTAGCAGGATACAAAATGATTCCCCAAAACGTGTACAAAAGCAGTCCGCCCCCAGCCATCGAATACAAGATCACAGAGCGCGCCGCATCATCACCCGAGCGCTGCAGTATCGTACTCGCCCAGCCGTACATCAACGGGTTGACGATGAATGATGTACCGCAGAGATAATGCGCTGTAAAGATCCCGGCATCTGGAAGATTGCGCACGAGGAGTAGGCTCGCGGTGACGAGTTGCATGGCGCCGGCGAAGATGACCATGGGGAGGCGATGACCGGTGCGGTCGATGATGATGCCGGCGCAGATCTGGGAGACTATGGCCACGGCTTGAATGCCGAGAGGGTAGGTGTTAATCTGAGACTGGCTGAAGCGCGACTTGTTGTATTTCATCCAAAGAAGGAACATGCCCTGGAACGCAAAGGCTTCGAGCATGCCGCAGAGGACGGAGAATCCGACCAGAATGTAGATTTTCGGCGACATGTAAACGCGTCTCAACAGGCTTCGGATCTCAATGTTGTGCCCGTCGACTTTCTTGGGCGGTAATCGATCGAGCGCTAGCTTTTTCTCCTGCGCACTGAGGTATTGAGTGGTTGTCGTTTCGGGAAGATTGGGGAATGTGAGGAATCCGAATACAGCAATCGGCATGCCCATTAGGCCATCTTTGCGACGTCATTTTAGTATGCGGACACGCTTCAATTGCGTGGCTTGTTTACCTATGATAAACACCCACTGCCAGCCTTTCAGACCGCTTTTCCCTTCCATAGTCTTGTGCATAGCTGTCATCATGATGCCCGCGAACAGACTTCCGATCTGCCCAACGGCAGTGAAAATTGCCGCTCTCTTCGCAATCTCCGATGGCTTACTGAATGCAATGTTAGTTTGAACATTTTCCGGTTTAGTAAAGCGCAGCGTGGTCGTGGGTGGACTTACTACCACGAACCAAGAACGTAAATGGTACCACCATACAGGCTAGCCTCCATGATGCCTTGGAAGAAGCGCACAACGCAGAGCTGCTGATATGTCTTACAAGCAGCCGAGCACATGGTCAAGCCAGACCAGAAGATTAAGGTGAAAGGTAACCAGATATTTGGTTTGATCTTTTGGATGATGAGGCTGTGGGGAACTTGTCCAATGACCATGCTACATAGCGGCAGTTAGTTACGATACGTTGTAGTATCGAATGTGCTTATCAATAGGCAACGAGAAGGAGGGTTTGTTGTATGTAGTTGTTAATCAGCCTTAGCAGGATGAGAGGAAGACCTACCCAGCCGTAAACATGGATAGAAGAATGCTGTACTCGTTGCCCTTAAGGTTGAGATCTTCTTTCAAGCCGGCGACGTATGCGTTCGCGAATGCTTGCCGATCAAGGTAGTTGAAGAAATAGCAAGCACAGCAATAGGTCATGATAAAAAGGTCTACAAATATATTAGAATTGCTCAAACTGGACATCGATCAATGCACACACCTAGCTTCATAACAAGACGTCTCTCCATTTCCTTTGGGCCATTGCTGGAGCTAGGTCGTCCCACATGTAACCTGCGTGAGACGCCCATCATTTTGGTACAAACCAAAGATCGATGTAGATCAGATAAGGATAAGTGAATTTATTCCGGGGCATTGACCGACTTTAAAGGATCTGATATAAATAAAGATCTAACCAACTACGAGGTGGTGTCCCGAAAATTTTGCTGCCAAGTCGGTGCATCAAGCAGTAGTGGGGCTAATCGGGCCATATACCTGGGGCGAGGCCGCTCTTTTGGAAACCAATAGGTTATCCTCTACCCAATGTCCAAAGTGCCTTGAATCTCGTCGACAATTGAGAGTCCTAGCATAGTAACCATATCTAATACCGTTCAGCCGACGCCCGCACAGTTCAATCTCCAGTATATCCAACGGCGGAAACCGGTCGCAGTCTCACCAAGAACGAATGCCCTGCGGCCGTGACGTCCTGCTAGCTGGTGAATATTTGCAGGTGTCGTTTGTGGCCATTGGAGTCCATGGTCGAAACACGTATAGAGGGATCAGACTCTCGGACACGCGCCAATCATCTATCCACATAGGCAGCTCCTTGATGCTTTCGAATCGTCTCCAAGAACCTGAGATGAGGTATTCATGAAGGTGTGACCGCGTCGAAGCAGTGAACGCCGTATGCCGTTTCGAGCCTTCTTAGTAGGCACCTTCGTCACGTGACTGTTTCATAAGTTGGATTGGGGTGAGGCCTGTGCACGCTCCCTGAGTATACACAATTAAGAATCGAACCTACCACTGTCTAAGTAACTTGTCCGAACAATACCCATGGGCAAGCTCTGAAAGCATCTGGCTTCTGCAGTATCCGGCGTAGGAGCGCATGAAGTAGTATACAATGAGACTGTTGTTCTAGCTAGGAACCCGAGGAGTCGCCAACCCTTGTGAGAAGGCGCTAGTCCTAATATATCATAGCACTCTACAGTTCGAGACAGTCCTGAAATTTACCCAAAACTCGGCAGATTGCTCGTCCAGGCAGGCTTGGAATTGGAAGTGATCCATCTTGTTTGCGAACTATGCTTCGTTGACCAGGGCCGGATAACTGTTGACGTATCGGCAGCCTATTGAGCCCTTTAGATTCCTTCGGAATAAGGTGCGCACGCTTACGTGACCTATTATCCGCTAAAGGTATTATACAACGTGCGGAATATGTTAAGAAAGGAGTTTTTATATCGAACAAAACCTTAGTCTGTGAATTTCAGGGGACAGTGAAGATGTCGTCTTGAAAATCGACGATGAATCAGACAAAATCTTGACGAAGAACGTCCTTTAAGCAAGTATTGGAAACGCAAATCACTACCATGATTCAGCGCGAGGCTACGAGGGCTGGTGGTGCTCAATCAGCTAACAACTCTCGTCGTTGCAACACCCCATCCGACGCTGAACAACGGTTGCTAAATTTGCTGTGCTTTATCAAGTATATTTGAAAGATTACAAGAAATCTTTTCAGAGGAAACCCTACTGCCTAACATTACGTCACGTCGGAATCGACTAACCACCAGAGTACAAGCTCTCTACCTATGGGACTCGGCAGCAAACAGATCCGTCAACAGCCTAATGCTCTCCTCTAACCAAACCCAACCCTTCCCATCTTTAAGCCTCTTCAGCAACTCCTCCGTCCTCCGATTCGCAACAATACTCTTGTCCTCTCAGTCCCTCAATATCATCTGTGAAAACCTGCTCAGGATACAACCGCATAAGTAGCGCGAGCAGATCATTCCAACTATATGTGCGCGCGAACGTGAACAGGCGCCGCAACATGTACCAGCGCATGCCGTCGATCTCTAGTATTGCGGGAAGGTTGTCCTTGAGGTCTGCCTCGCCGGGCCCAGAGAACCCGTTCCGGAGCGCTTTGATCCAGCCCATGTTTGATGTGTAGCTATGATGCTCGATTGATAAGATCTCACCAATGTTCATGTTCGGTAGCACGCAGATGAGAACTAGACTGTTACCATTTTCCTAAACGAGCTTCCACGTTTCTCGGCGTTGTCAAGCGCTCCGTTAATTGCCATACTTGGCACAGTAGCGAGCTCCAAGGCGTCAGCATCGTAGCGGAAGTTGAAGTAGGAGAGGAGCTAGGATGTATTTTCGGGTTGCGGACAGTGCCTCGGATCTATAAATAGTAGGGAAGAGGGTTTCCACGCCGGAGTGGAAGACAGTAGATTCTACGTTATACTCGTTTTCAAGGACATATTTTATAACATGGCTTACGATGACCCTCTCCGCGGTACAATCCACCCTTTTCTACACTGTAGAATGCTCCTGGAGATTCTGGTTCACGAAATCGTCGGTCTCCTGCGTTTAGCTTCTCCATCGCTATGATGAACTAGTGCAAAGAATCGGACGAAGAAGTGATTCTGAGCGGATCATGCGACGTATGTAGAGCGCTGCAAAGGATGAAAGAGGTAAATGCGCAGGGATGATTGAGGGGCGGATTGTTGCACGGAGCTGGCTCTGGGCGCAATGTCAATGTTCACTTTCGTATTCGGGTATTCACTTAATTGACACTACTACAAAATTTGAGCTGCTACCGAATGCGACTTCTCATTGATCTCGCGTCTCATTTGATGAAGTATGCATAGTTAGAGTGGACATCTTGCGATTGCAGTCGTGCTGCGTTTGCTTCATTTTTTGTCTGAGCTTCTACCTCTCAGCTTCGTGTTGAGTGATTATTGCCAGGGTTCCCTGTCTCCAAGTAAGCGAGCCAATAATTTGAGCATGTCAATATGACGACTGACCAATAGATCTATGGCATGCAGATGTGTCCGGCTATACTCATTTCGAACCGATAAGAAAGGGTTCTTGGCCCCCAATTTGGCCTAATTTGGGAAAGTATAATACGATGCACGCCAACGAACCGGAGCTTGATCTTGGGATATTCGTATGGCGTTATCTTCCGCGCTGAGAAAGCCTCCGGCGGTATATTATGCTGCCTCAGTCCTTTCGCTAAGTAGTGTGCTTTCCTCCTCCGAAACTAGTAACCACGGACAATGTCTGAACTCGACTCCACATATGTGAAGCGCGGGATATGGACCAATTGGGACCGAGGCTCTATCATGGGCAAAACTATCACCGTTGATACAAGGACAGGATCTGTTGTCATAGCTCTTCTTGCTCTGCTTTCAACGATTGGTACGTTTCGCAAATTGAACCACATTCATGGATGCTGATATGCGTAGGCACTGCTCACTTGTGGCATCTCGTTACGTTCTTCTTTCATCAATTTCGGGCTAACGGATTGCCCTCGGATGTACTCTTTCGACAGCAGCAGGCGATTCTGCGCACGCTACCTTCGCCAAGTACTCTCACGGCCGAGTTGGTCAAGCTCTGGTGGGCTTGGCGAAAGAATGGGGAACGGATCTTTGTTCGTTCCCTATTGCAAATGCTTCTGGCAATTCTGTTCTCGATTGCCACTGTGGCGACCAGCATCCTGTCATCGTACATTGTCACTACCGCCAATCTGGAGGTTTTGGTCGAAAGCCCATCATGCGGATTCGTCAACATATCGCGGCTTGATCAGGCCCATGGCGGAGACAATGCGTACTGGTCAAAGGTCAAAAGTACCGCCTTCCAGTATAGTCTTGACTGCTACCAGGAAGGGAAACCCGAACCGGCGAAGTGCAATGTGTTCACAAAGCCTAAAGTACCTCAAATGGTCACACATGAAGCAGTGTGTCCATTTTCGCCGTTGATGTGCGTTGAGGGCAATACTTCCGCAGTGGATGTGGACTCTGGTCTGTTGGATCTCAACACCCACTTCGGCCTCAACTTGTCTCCGCGAGACCGAGTCAAGTTTCGCAGGAAGATTAGCTGCGCTGTTCTGCCTGTGGAAGGCTACTATCGAAATGTCAGTGCTGGAAAAAGCCATGGGATTCCTGGAGAGAGGTACTTTTACCTAGATTACGGTACCGAGCACGGCGGCGAGAGCAAGGACATCATTGCTTTCAGTTCGCTGGGCACACAGCTGCTTTCCAGCTATTCAGGCACGTAAGTCATAAAACGAATGGAACCACGAGTGATGCACATTGACGAATGCATCAGATCGTTGACAAGCTACGCCTCGCCGAGGTGGATGAATGAAACGTCATCCCTGGCGGATCGCTTCCAATTCGACCCGCTGCCATCGATGGAACGACAGGATGCCGATATCGCGCTCATAGCCATCAATGCCGGCGTAGTGCATTACCGCAATCCGGTCGAGGACCCATTATTCAGCGCGCACCAAGTGCTCCAGGATCCTGACGAAAATATGACTTGGTATACGCAAGACTGGCCGGCTCGTGCGCTGGGGTGCACGGAGCAAGTATGACTCTCTCGACCAGTATGAAAGATGACATATCTAATTTTTGTACACAGTATCAATTCTGCATTGCCCGATCATCTGGAAATGATTTTTGCAGTCCTCTTGGGCCACATATGTTGAATGTCCTCTCGGACGACTTCCCCGAAGCTACCGATACACAAATTGCCGTTATTAAACTAATGTTAGCCGCTACGACACTGGCAAACCAAGCAGAAAAACCAGTTCGCAGTAATGCCACGGAGACTCTTTATGGCGGACGAAGCCGTGGCCTGCCTGATAATCAATGGATCATCGAAGTGTTGCACATTGATTCTTTTGTTTGGTCGGCTCTCCAAACAATGGTCTCTGATTATGCCGTGGGCCCAGCTGTACGTGCGTCAGATATCCAGGAGTCGGTAGATGAACCGATGGCAGGTGGGCAGAGAGACCTATGTCGAGCGCAAAAAATGCGAAAAGCTGGCGGATTTGCGTATGTAACAACTGCAACCTTTAGTGCGTTTGCTAACATTGTCTCAGAAACATCAGCTTCTTTGGGCTAACATTTGTTGTAACTTCGTCAATCCTCCTCGCGATTCTCGACTTCACCATTCTAAGGTTTCTCATCTTTCTCAGCCGATTTCGCCGTGCTCTTGCTCCTCGAATCGATCGATGGGTACAAGATGGCGTTTTTCAACTACAACGTCGAGCATACGAAGCTCAAGGCCAGGGCGGCTGGACAGATCTGGAGAAAGAAGTCCCCTTAAATACACATGATCGGCTAGATGACTTGCCTGTGGAGTCTTTAAGCAGATGCGTACGGCGCCGCGAATGCTACCATGACATGGGGTCAGTGAATCGTACGGAAACCTGCGAAACGCTTGCCAACTCTGAGACGAACTCCTGGGAAATTCGTACTAAGATGGTAGACGATAAGTCCGCATAATACAGCGGCCGTGCCTTTTTCGAGAAAGTAAAAGATGATTCCTCTATTTCCGTAACGTGCACCTCGACATGTGATGAGGATTTTACAAATTACAGCTTGTTGGTGGCAGCGCGAAAATGCAGAACCACTTCGACGCTTGGTCCCGTTAACGTGTTTTACAAACGAGTTGCGATACAAACGAGTTGCGAGCCCCACCAACTTTCTGCACCTCTGCACGCGTAAACCTCTATTCTTTAATCACCTATTCTTAAAATACTTTCAAACGAAATAGATATCCAGCTTACTATTGCAGCAGCTCATACATTACAAATCCTAGCTATTAGCTGTGCTGCAGCAACGTACAGCGTCGTCGAATTAACGCTACGGAACCGACGCGCTGGCAGGCCTACGCGACGCGATTGCTAGCCCAACTTGAAGAAGCTTTCAGAGCTAGAAGAGGAGGTGATTGTTGAATATGTCCTTGACCTAGATCAACGTGGATTTTCGCCTACGTACGCAGCTACTCGTGATATAGCTGATAAGCTACTAGCTACGCGCGGTGTAGGCTAGGTCGGCGTCCACTACGAGAATTCCATGTTAATCATTCTTCGTCCACTGAAGTTATGCCTATCATCTTTCAGTGACTGCATCATAATGCAGTACGTTGCTATGATATATTGGGACTAGCGCATAGGTCCAGGCTTGGCATGGCGCACCTGGACCTTAGTCGCTGCCGTCTCTCTAGGTAGAACAACAACTTTGTACAATACTTTTGTGTGCCTCTTTGGTTGAGCATCTATCCCGCGTCCGGATACAGCATACGTTTTGACTGGCCTTAAAATCAAAACATATCTGTCATGATGTCCGATCAGATCCTGCGCTGGCGCTATCTCTGGTACTGGAGCCTTTCGGAACACGGTATTGAAGCTTGGATGTTCGCCCGATATCCTAATAAACCGGTGGGTATAGGCCAGGCCAAGAGTTGCGAACCCAAAGCCAGCAATGCCAAGATGGCCGGACAAACCAATACATAATGCTTTCTAACTGGGCGACTCGAAAGATGGGTCGCCGGGTTGTCGGAATAGAGATTAACATAATGTTGCGCGCATTGCAGTATTTCTCTTTTGCCTAAATGTCAATTGCAAGTTAGGGCGTTCTAAAAGTTTACGGTTCCTTATATGCGAGAACCACCACCGCCTCACGTTATACTTACGTAGCTATGGGATGGTTTCGCCCTATCATAGAACCCTGGTAAGGGAGTAAATAAGCAGGTGTTCCGACCCATGGGTCTCACAAGTCTCAGGTTGGAACCCATTGGTAGGTTACGCGAGGAACCTTCGCTACGCGCCCGCCTCCCCAATGTTTCCATGCAGTCACGTGACTGGTAACGCCGCCAAGGGTTACCGCTCACCCCGATCACGACTATCGTAGTTATCACCATCAGGTATATAGCCTAGGACGAATGGCCCCTATGGTCATTCGTGTTCAGTCTAAGTTACTTCTCAGTACCTACCTACAGACCAGTACCTTTAGTCTTGTCGCGCTTGTTCCATTCATACCAGAGAATCAACCCAAGCCCCTACGTACGTCTCTACTTGTTATACGAGGACTCCTTCGAGCGAATCACTTCAAGTATAGATCAAGGATATTAACAGCAGGATGCGTCACGTAGAGTGCGGGTTCAAGGAGTGGGTGTAGCCTCTTGACTTCTCGTGTCACAGATAGAGACGGCGATGAGTTTTCCTGTAAGCAATCTTTTGCGACACAAATATGAAGTAAGAAAAATAGGGCCGATAGCACTAGTATTGAGATACTATTACAAAGAGTCTAGGCCTCTACTTAGGTCTAATAGAACTTTTTATGGCGTGTACGTTGCATGTTAACAAAGCAGGCAACCGCAATTTCTTAGATCGCACTAGCCTTGCTCTTGTATTCACGACCTCTATAAGGATTTCAAGTTCTCCCGATAGCACTAAAATTGATACTAGTCCTTCTTTCTATTCATCTTCATCTCCATGGCCTCAAGATATGCCTTCGCCTTGTCGCCTTGGAATCCAAAAGCGAGCCGCACCATCTCATGTGTAAGCTCCTCAGAAGTTCCCCAGAATCCCCCAAGCTTCTCCAGGATTGCATATATTCTTGAAGCAGGCTCTTGTAGTCCACTTGCAATGGAGGGACGCACAGGCCTTCCTTTCCGTTCTAGGTTTCGTTCTGCATCCTGAAACTTTTGCTGGTACATATTCTGCGCGGCAGTCTGCCGTGAAACATTGCGGAACGCTAGGTGCTTGGGATCCTGGAGTATCTGTTGTATGCTTGCGGAAGACGAAATCAGTGGGAAGGGCACTAGGCAGTAGATTGAAAATTAGCGGCTGTTGTAAGAAGATTTGGCTGGGAGTTGCGTACTGGGAAAATGATTGACTTGTACAGGTGCCGTCTGAGCAAATTCCCAATCAATGATTGCTAAGAAGTTGAAGTCATCATCCACGAGAATGTTCTGAGTTCCCATATCCATGTGGTTGAGATGGAAACATGGCTCCTTGTCAGTGAACAGGCCAGTACTAGACACGATATCGCAGAAGACGAAGGCGCCAAGGACCGAGAATTTATCAGATTCGTCGGGCTCCTCGGACTCGGAGGCACCCTTGCGAGCGGATATGTATCTAGCCTCGCCGACAGCAGCGAAATACTGCTGAGATGTTGTGAAAGGGCCACCGGATGGGAAATGCTCTGCTGCGGCTGAAGCTAGAGGACCGACTGTCGCCGTGCCATTGCCCTCCTTGGAATAGTGCGAGAGAGAACCAATCTGGGCGAAGGAGAACGTGGCTAGCTCGGCCTGGATGGACGTCCATTGCGCTATTATATGGTCTTGAGAATGCGTCTGATCTGTAAGTTGATGTCTAGAGCACAGTGTAGTAGTGCAGGGGAGATCTAAACGTACGGGAAGATCGCAAATGTCGAATTCCACGTCTTGCAATGTATTCCCATAGAAACCTTCAATCAGCATGTAGCATGCACCAACTGCAAAGGCTTGCTGTGATCCTGGCGGCTCGTAGGTGTAGAGCTTGGGCGCGGGAACAGTTGTGGCATTGTTCTGGAGGAACTCCATGGTTGCGACTTCGCACTGGATTGCGTACAACTCCGAGTCCTCCGTAGTGTTTTCATTGCTGTCGGGATGTTGAGGTAGTCGCACGCGAGCGATGACCAAACTGTGGTCGTCAAGAATAAACTCGAAGCAACACCAATATTGACCAGCAGAGAACGGCTCGCTCATGGTTGCCGTCTTCCCCGAAACTCGTTCAACGTGCTCAAGGAGGGCTGCTCTATGGACTGTTGCCATAAAAATTTCTAGTCGTTGCTTCATGCTATTGTAGTCCCATCCTTCGAAAGACTTCCAACGTGCACTTGGCGGTTTCTTTGATGCAGCGGTCATTTTGCAATGTTAGATTGAAAGGTGCAAAAAATGTTTAAAGACGGAAGGTGGATGTAGAGTGCGAGGAGTTGCTGGGGCACGGCTGGACAAAGGATTGCCTGGCCTGTGCTTTTTGCCCCGCTTTCTTTCTGTTGAATGAGAGTCTGTGCGGTTTATGGGTGGTGTACCACCTCGCTTCGAGCTGCACACCCTATCATGATTCAAGATGAACACGCTTACTGCATCTCCTGCGCACCGAAGGCAACAGCGAAAGTTACAGGCTGAGCCAGATGGCAGGGTGGGTGGCCGCTCTTCATTCAGCTACAGAGGTACCTCCCTATGCTATATTACTGGGGATGCCGTACCGTCATCCGCGGCGTTGAAAACACAGCCCTGCGTGGATGGAGATGCGCCTTAATGGGATCTACTAAGCTTGCGGTGTTCACACACATTGTGTGTCCAGAAGTCCAGTTTCATGCCACCAATCGTTGGCGTAGGGCCGCGCCGCGCCGCAGCATACACAACACACGATGGTTCCGATAGAACGATTCTCACCGGTTGAACGTACGCAGGCGAATGGGTTCGACCACTATGTCCTTACTAGTTCATACAGATAGCACCAATGACCATACCAACCCAATCATATGGCCAGATAGATTAATCCTTACCATGCAGTGGCGTACTGTGCCGCAGCTTCTCAAGTTGCCCCGCTCCCGACAACTGCTACCTGCAGGTTTCTTCACCGGAAGAGTTTCAATTTGGGGCTTTGAAGTCCAATCAACACCCCGAGAAGAAAATCTAGAGCACATGGGACTCTATCTTTTCTGTTTCTTCGCGGCGTAGTCCACAGCCATGGCGAACGAAGGCGGCAGGTAGGCGAACGAAGGCGGCAGGTAGGCGAACGAAGGCGGCAGGTAGGCGAACGAAGGCGGCAGGTAGGCGCTCAAGGATTCCCACATGACACAAAAGCATTCTACCATGAATTACGAGGGAGATCAAATACGTATATAAGACCTTCCATCGCCGCGAAAGATTAGATCTCAGACATCGACCATCAACCATCAATTCGAACGATTCATTTCCCACAACTATTTCATCCCCAGACTGAACCTCCCAACCAAATCATCCAGCAATCTCGAAATGGCTAACCAAATCGCCACTGCTGCTGTCAACCACGCCGCCATCGAAGCCCCCACCCTTATTCTAGGAAAGTCTTCCAACAACCAGGTTCAGTGCTCTAAATGCAAGGCAGTCTACGGCCAAGGCCAGAAGCATACTTGCAAGTAGGTTTTGGCTAGCTCCACCCACATCGCGGTGTACAATATACTAACATGCGTCGAATGTGTAGGTAGTGTGCTGATGGAGGAAGGAAATAGAAACCTTGTCACTCGCAGCTGTTAGTTAGGACGTGGGAAGGATTGATAGATACAACATAAATTCATTTAGTTTCAATACTCTTCTACGCTAGAAGTATTACAGTCTTTTTGTAAATGTATATTAAACTACCTAACTGTTATAGCCTGTTATAACTCTGACCAGTTCACTTCTAATAATTAGTTGTTACAGACCTTGCGAGGGTGTGCGGCGTTTATGAACAATAGGCTGACGGGAGACTGGAGCGTCAGGACCACTAGCACACGTAATACAGTCATGTAGTCTTGGCATTACGTGCTCCCGTAGGTCCCGTAAGTCTTGCCGGTCCCGTGGGGACTTGGCAGAATGGGACTGACGGGATTGACGGAATGAACAGCATCCTTTTTATTATATAGTCACCTTGTATGAAGCGCTCTTCAATACTTCGTAGTTAACTCGAGGGAGTTCGTTGCAAGTCTGGTTTAGATACCGATCAAGGCCCTCACAAAAGTACGGGGATTCAAAGCGCTGCACGGAGGGTGAGGGCAGGCATGGAGTGTGTCCAATTATATGTTGGGAGGTGGCTTCCGTTAAAGCCTTCGCTGTGAGAACTAGAGGGAGGTAAATTGTGGGTTAGGGGTTCCCGTGGGGAGAGTACGGTAGGACGGAGTTCTCGTGGTCCAAGGTTGTTCCGCTTTGGGTCCGTATGGAAGAGTCGTGGCAGATGTTTGCGTTGATGGTGGTCAGTAGGTGCGCTGTGGGAGCTAGGTCTTAGGGTTTCGTTTTGGAGCGGAAATATGTTGAGTGGACGGCATTCTCCGAGAGGGATTGCTGCAGTCCAGCCGCTGACACCCTGCTTGCCTAGCGATGGAGGCGTTGGAACCAGGGGGCGGATCACGTAGGGAAGAAAGATTACGCTACGGTTTGGTGTGGTGGATGTCCTAGTGGACTTTGGCGCCGGGGTGCCGGGGAAGGTAAACGGTACGCGAGCGACAGAAGGTGGATATGGGGGATACACGCTTGGACGTAGTTGGTTTTCAACCGATAGGAGTGTGGTGTTCGCGGGGCTTTCGAGGGGAAGAGGAGAGTATTTAGAGGTCTGGGTGGGTAGAGCTTCGCCCGCCGGTGACATCTGCCAATCACATGGGCCAATTACATAGATCAGCCTGATCGTCTAGCAACAAGAAGCAGCGGCCAGGAACTCGGCGCTCAGACACTGGAGCTTCGAGCACCGGTCACAATCGTTGATCGTCTGCGGGAAGGGGATTCGGAGGCAGAGTTTCCTGGCGGCTGGAGCTATGCACCATTAAAATAGGAGCAGAGGCTGCTTCATCACCGCTACATGCACGCCTGTAGCAGGCTAGAAAAGTGATCTTTTGGTGGGAGTAAGGCTGAGAGAGAAGACTTTTACCTCATTGCATGTCTGGGTCGCGGTGTCGTGCAACACAAAATGCGAGCCAAGCCAGTGACGCAGTTTGATTTTAGAGTAACACAGGTTTATAGTGTCATCCCGACTCTTCCTTCAACCTCCCATCGCCAATCATATGGTGGTTAGACTGCGTCGATTGAAGGATCGCTGCGCCTATATGCAGTAAGCAGCATGGTGCGAAGCCATCATTTCAATTCTCGCCAATCACATCGCGTCGAGACTAGCCCCATGCACCCAGACTTATCAGCTTGCTTCTAATCGAACCTACCAGATGTGTTTTCAAAACGCTGGCTGCTAAGTCCTGTGTCAATCATGTTCACTTGTGGCGTTTACTACTGGAGCGAAACGGCATTTAATTGTCTCGGGACCGCCTGAGCACTTGCTCACTTGCTCGCCAGCTCCGTCACAGGTTTTGGGTAGTCTCTATCCAAGCGTCGGAAGACCACAGCTGAAGAGCTTTACCTTTTACAAGTTGTAAGTATACTATTTGTAAGAAAAGTGCAGTGGTACGAGCTTGACGTCGACCAAGTGGGGGTCCGGGGAAATCAAGACCACGATGCGAAGTTACTGGAAACCGCCATCTCCCTAAACGATCGTAAGAAATGGATCGCGGATCGGGACATAATCAAGGCGAGTAAATCATGGGCCAAAGCGACGCATAATATTGATTGATTCTGTCGTGGTCGACTTTAGGGAGACCAATATGAACTCCTACTTCGATACTGCGGCTCGTGTCGAGGAATTTGGAGCAGTCGGTCTCAATCTTCGCTTTGTTTCAGGAGATTTCTTTGTCTGTGTTTATTTCCTTCTTGTACCAAGACATGCGACGCAGGCCAGAGCTTTGTGCCTAGCGGGTGAGTCTGGCTTGAGTATCTTCAGTGCCCTGGAAGCGTTTCAACTTTCTTATCTCATTTTCTAACACCTTGTGACATAAATCGTGGATACAGACAGGCTAAGTAAGTGGTACTGCTTGCGACTTCCTCTTCCAAGCACCTACCCAGGGGAGGTGTGGGGATTAATGCAATCGGACGTCGTGCAACACGAGACCCGTCTGCACCGACCCAAGACAATGTCCTTCCATTTCATCTAGAAATTCTCAAAAAGAAGCGAGGAAGTCTATCAACTACTTGGTTTGTCTTGGAGAGTCGGTAGTTGAATTATTGGCTGCGTTTAGCAAGTTTTAATCTAGACGGGGAGATTGTGACACTTCGGCACTCAAAAGGGCTGGGCACACATCTGCCGTTAGGATCTCTAACCTCTATATAGATTACCGGTAGATCCGAGTATACAGAGAGCTTTGTACGAGATAATAAAACAATCAATCTATGATCTCAATTTTACTCGCGAGCCCTCGAGAAGAGACCCAATGATTGGATAGAGCGCAATCTACTCTATATGAAGTTGCATCGACACTGCACGATAAATCCAGTAGTTGCGGGGGAAGCTATACACATGTCATGATACGGGCTGCGACTCTTGATAAGCGGGTTCGGCACTGCAAACCAGGCTAGCGGCAGATTCCACATGCCATCGCCCTGGCAGGTAGTAACAGCGGAGCAGGAACCCCAACAATTGCTTAAGGAGACTCTCAACAACTTACACACTCATCATCGACTTGCTCTCTGTGAACATGAAGTGGCTTTCCTTATCTCTCGCCCTCGCGATTCCCTCCCAGGCCGCACTTCGCTTCGGATGCTCAACCATTAGCATCCAGCGGCTCGATCCTCTTGTCGAACCTGGAAAAATTCCATCCGCTCACGTTCATCAAATTGTTGGTGGAAACTCTTTCCAGCCGTCTATGCCGACTGGTAAAGATAACAACATCTCCACCACGGCCACCTGCACTTCGTGCTTCTTCTCCGAAGACTTTTCGAACTATTGGACAGGTAAACTTCCGATCTCAGCGCTTAACTCTGGGATAAGAGCACTGATCTTGTATCAGCTACGTTGTACTTTAAGGCCCGCAATGGAACTTATAAGCGCGTGCCGATCGTGGCGAATTCTGCGCTGGAGGGGTCCACAGATGGCATGACAATCTACTACACGCAGAAAGATTTCAACTCGAATGGAAACGCAAAGATCACAGCATTTCCGCCTGTAGGTCCCCTGAATAATTGAACTAGTAAAAACTGACAACTGAAGGGATTCCGGATGACTGTCGGCAGCCCAACAGTGACCACCAAAGCTGGTGTCGTCAATGGTCTAGCATACACTTGTCTCCAAAACATCAACACGCGAGGCTCCGAGACACAAGACTTCCCGACAAAGCCATGTCCTGCTGGTATCATGGCTATTCATCATTTCCCCGCGTTAGTGTTGACGTCCTCGAGACCGGAAGTAATGGCTAATGATGTCTAGATGCTGGGACGGAAAGAACCTCGATAGCCCTGACCATCAATCGCACATGTACAGTACCACTAAAAAGGGTACCTTTGTAGAAGCTGGCCCTTGCCCGTCAACCCATCCCGTCCGCATGCCACAATTGGCTTACGAGACAATCTGGGACACAACGAAGTTCAACAACAAGGCTGACTGGCCTGCTGATGGGTCTCAACCGTTCGTCGTACGTTATTTCGTTCCTTTCTCATCCTTATCAAACTACTTAGACGCCTGACTAACTTATCACAGTGGAGTATGGGTGACCGAACTGGTTATGCAACTCATGGCGACTACGTTTTCGGTTGGAAGGATGATTCGCTTCAGCGCGCTATGGACTCGTCTTGCATGTTCCAGGCTTGCGGGAACGGAAAGCCTCTGCTAAGCCAGACCGCGGCGAAGATTAATAGTTGCAAGGTTCAGAACACAGTTAAGGAAGATACTGATGGATGTAAGTTAAACCACTCTATTTGCTATATAGAGATGAAGGCTAATCAAGTTCGTAATAGGGCTTACGTCTCTACCTAGTGAAATGTAAAGTAGTTAACAATAGTAAGAGCTATTAAGATTCTTAATCTATACTTAGAGTAATTGTTAGTACCCGCTTTATAACGTGTTTTACTACTTAGTGGTATACTATACCAAAGAACAGCACCACTAGTATCGGGTTAAGGTTAGCTCTAACCTTAATAAGGCACGGCTACTCTACCTCTAGGGGCAAGCCGTCTACCGCACTAGCTATAGCGACGAGCGAGGTGCAATAAACGCTACCCCTAGGGATACAACGAATGCTACCCCTATATTAAGATCCTTAATCTACAATTGGTCTTAATATGTCCTAGGGACTTTCCGATTAGTCGTAGACGTACGAAGGGGCTTAGGTTAGTTCTCGGGTCTTGGATAGTGGTAAGAGAGTCACGAAGAGGTTCCGGCAAGGTCTAGTACTAGGAAGTAACTTAGATTGAACACGAAGCTCTATAAGGGTGCTTCGTAGGTTCCTATATACTATAGTTACGTTATAGTAGTTAGAGTGCGTTAAGGTTTTCTAACCTTAATACCTTCTAATGCTTATAACGCGCTAGTAGTGCACGTAATCCTATAGTTACATAATATTAGATTTAGTAGGTCCAGAGCCCGGTGGTTTAGCCTCTAAGCTTAGCGGCCCTATTTAAGGCAAGGCCTCTACGCTCTATAAGACTGGTTGTAATATTATCTTCTTCTCCTAAACCTTATATTCTTATAAGTAATATTAATATCCTCCCGCTTAACTATTCTTCGTTATTCTATTAAAGATCGTATTAACGCCACCGGCGCCGTCGTAATAGTCTCTTATACTCACTATACGAAGAAGGCTATAGAGTGTAAGATATCGTTCTTAAATACTTGGTACGGAAACTATATTCGGGTAGAGTACTATAACTATATTCCTACGGAAGTTAAATTGCCTAACTAGTTAAAGATTAATATAAAGTTGGCGAAACTAGAGAAGACTAAAGAGAAGACTAAGTCGTAGCTATTAGTAGTAAAGAAGATACGTAATAGTTAGGTGAAGTTGCATCGTTTATAGAAGTAGCGAAAGCTTTTAAAATATAAGAAGTAGACGTTATTTAATACGGGGTTAAAGAAGGCCGAAGACTTAGAACGTCTTAAGGCTTTAGAGAGCTTTAACTAGAAGATTATATTAGTAAACTCTAGCGCCCCCGTAGGTACTACTATCGTTAATTAGTCACCTTTCTAGGATTTATGCGAGGATGCTCGCGATAGTACTAGTTAAGTAGTTATCGATAGTTTATAAGGTTCGTATTAGGTTCCTATATATTCTCGGATTCTAGATAACCTTTCTATTTAACTAGGTATTCTTTTCTATAGTTTCTAGTTTAATAGTTAAGAATTTATTTAACTTTAAACTTATCTTCTTAGTTAGTTTCGTACTATTAGTTTATTTAAAGGGGTATTTAGAGATCTACTAGTTCTAATAGAGATATATAGAAGATTAGGTAGATTTTTGCATTTTCTAGAAGCTATAAAGTATAATTAATGGGTTCTTTTTTCTCTAGAATTAAAAACGGTCCGACCTTAACGTAGTCTAGCCTCTTACTTAGTCGCTTTATACGTAAATTTTTTATATAGAGATATACTTTATCTCTCTCTTTTAGTAAAGATATCGTTTTTTATTTTTTATTAATATATAAAATACTACGTTATTATACTTATTCTATATATAAATATAATTTCTCGTAGACTTATTTTAGCTTAGCGGTAGTTACTATAGCTTTCTAGGTTTTAATTATAGGAAATATTCTTTTAAAGAGATATAGATATCGTCTATAGTTAGTAAAGAAGAGAGTTTATCCTATTACTTCGGCTATTTTATTATTATAAGCTAATTAAGCTATAGATAGTAGTAAAACCTAATTAGTCTATCTAGAATTACTATAGATCTTAAGGTAGATTTTTATTATATAGTTTATTTATTCTATTTATCTATCCATTTATAAATAGTATATAGTTAATAGTTTTCGCTTAGTTTCTATTAGGGCGAGTAGAGTTATCTAATAATTAGAAGTAAAGAGTTTATCTTAATTATTAATAATTATTTTCGGGATACTATAGTATCGTATAAGGCGGTCTAGTAAGATAAATCCTAGTTACTTAGTAGTATAGGTATTACTAAAGAGTATTATTTTAGCGTACTTCGTAAATCGGTCTACGACTATAAGTATAGCGTTATACCCGATATTTATAGTAAGATCTCTTAATATAGAGAGTCCTATAACGAAATCTATTACTATATTAGTCTAGAGTTCTTCTAGTATTAATATTAATTATATATCTCTATATAGAGCGTATATACTATACTTATTTCTTTAGTAATTAGTATATTTCTTAATATAGAACGCTACCCTAGCCTTTATTTATAGAAAGTTATAATTTTATTAGATAAGTTCTATTATTCTTCTAATTCTAGGGTGTCTATATACGGGATCGTCGTAGTACTATATAATTATAGCTTCTTAAAGTTTCTCTAGTACTTCGTTCCTAATCTTCGTAATATTATTTAGTTATTAGATAGATTCTAGAGATCTATCTTTATTTTACTTAAGAATAGTAGCGTTTATAGTTTTCTTAGTATCCGTAATATCGCTACGTTAGCTTAGTACGTTAGTATATATATTATCCTTTCTAAGTCTATATATAATCTTAAACTTATATTACCTAAGTATCTTAGACTAGTAGACTTATTATTAGTTAAGCTACTTAGTAGTAGTAAACTATACTAAGTTCTTATAATCTATAAAGATTATAAGGTTAGAATAACTTTTAGTATAGATTCTCTAGTATTTAATAGTAGCTACTATTACTATAAGTTCTTTATCGTAGATATTATACTATTTCTCTAGTAATATAAACTTTCGTAAGTAATAGACGATAGAGTACTATACGCCGTTTCTTTTCTAGTAAGTATACGCGCCTAATATAAGATTAGAGATATTAGTCTTAATTTATAGAGGTTTATTACTTCTAAAGCTAACTAGAATAGAGGGTTCGACGTATACCTACTTTAAGATTTTAAAGGTATTTTATTACTCTTTACTCTAGGTAAAGAGTATATCTTTTCTTATAAGTCTAGTAAGTAGTAAGATTTTTATACTAAATCTCTTAATAAATTATTAATTAAAGTTAAGAAACTCTAAGAATACTTAGACTTTCTTAACTATTTTTAGTAGTTACTATTCTTATACTACTTTAATCTTATTAGAGCTTATCTTAACTTCTATAGTATTAATAAGAAATCTAAAGAATTCTACTTCTTTTTTATAAAATTCGCACTTTTCTAGTTTTAACTATAGTTTAGCTCTAGAGAGATATTAGAGTACTATTTTTATATACTTAATATAGTTTTAGAAGTTTTTTAAGTAGACTAAGATATTATTAAGATATATAATAATAAATACGTCTAGATATTCTTATAGTACGTTATTAATAAGTACTTAGTAAGTTATAAGTATATTTATAAGGCTAAAGAGTATAACTATATATTTAAAATATCCTTTATATATCTTAAATACTATTTTCTATTCTTTCTCTTTCTTTATATAAATAAGGTTATATACTCTACGTAAGTTAAGTATAATAAATATCTTAGCTTAGAATAGTTAATTCTATAGCTTAGAGATATTTAATAGAAAGTATTAATTTTTAATTATTATTTCGTTAAGCCTACGAAAGTCTACGTATAGTTAAAGACTACTATCTTTCTTTTTAATAAATAGTATAGAAAATCTAGGGTTAGGGTTAGGGTTAGGGTTAGGGTTAGGGTTAGGGTTAGGGTTAGGGTTAGGGTTAGGGTTAGGGTTAGGGTTAGGGTTAGGGTTAGGGTTAGGGTTAGGG